>Ga0214545_1011937_pt1 | contig 11679 bp, 2 predicted proteins | sample CNSS4metaG_FD_160064 | JGI IMG/M metagenome (GOLD analysis project Ga0214545, IMG submission 160064) | Root nodule microbial communities from cowpea collected in UCLA plant growth center, Los Angeles, California, USA - CNSS4 | ecosystem: Host-associated > Plants > Roots > Nodule | place: USA... | reverse complement strand
GAGTTCATTAAATTAAAAAAAATATTTTTTATTTTTTTTTCAGTCAAAACTAAATTGTAATTTTAATTAAAATCTAAATAAACTTTAATACAATCCAAATACAAACCAAAATAAAAAAATACAAATTATTTATGTGTTGGATAAAAAAATAACTTAACATGACCCAAATGTAAAACCCAACTTAATAAAATAAAATAAAAACACTTATGTGACCTTTTTATCTGCGGGTTGGCTCACCAACCCGGTTCACCACGGGTTCAACCCGAATGAGCCGGGTTCTAAATGAGTCGGGTCAAAAATCAACCCGTATTGAAATTTGTAAAAAAATTTCAACCCGACCCGAATCCGTGATGAGCAGGGTTGGCTCGCGGGTTCCAACCCATTTTGACCGCTCTAATAAAAACTATTATAGTTATCAATTTAGAGACCAATTATAATTTTTTGAAACTATTTCAATTACTAATTATTTTTAATTATAAATTAGTATCTAAATTAGTCACTATAATAACTAATTATTTTTGTCACTAAAATTAGCCATTATTCAACTTTTTTTAGTGACCGTAACCATTAAAGTTGAATATAACTCTACATATTTTGTTACAAATTTGAATTATATTTACCATTTTGATATAATTTCATTATGAAATTATTAAATGAGATAATTTAAAAAAATGAATTTAAGCAAGTCGTGCTAAGTTGACATGAATTAAAAAAAAAGTTATGTTATGCTAAGACAATTTTACTTTAACTAAAATGAAGTCATGTCAAATTAAAACAATTTTCATGAAAAAGTTAAAGTCATCACAATTTGAGATGATTTAACTACATTTCACAAAGAACCTAACTTGGTATGACATTTATCATGAAAGTCATTTTAATTTGACACGACTTCATTTTAGTTAAAAGGCTTAAATATACATTTGGTTCTTATTTTTGTTATTTTTATTCAATTTGATTCTCATTTTCGTTTTGTGTCAATTAGGTCCTTATTTTCGTCAAATTTTGGTCAATTTGGTCCTTTTGACTAACGATGTTTAAATAATTAACGTTTTTTAACAGTACATGTCACGTGTTAGCTCCTGGTTTTTTTTGTTTTTTTTTATTTTCTTAATTTTTTTTAAAATTTTAATTTTTTTTAATTTTAAAAAAATGTCTATGTGTCAAGTCACAATTGTGTCACGTGTCAGTTTTTTGTTGTGTTATTTTTTTTTTGTTTAATTTAGTCCCTATATTCGTTATTTTTATTCAATTTAGTTCCAATTTTTCTTAAAATAAATCAATTTTGTTCCTTTCAAATTGACACCAAATTTAATATCTTTTATACAAACTATATTAATATTTTTTCTAAAATTGATGTTTTATTAATTATTTTTTAAATTAAATTCTAAATTATTATTTAATTATAAATTGAATAAAATTCTTATATTTAATAGCTAAATAGAATATATTTATTTAAAATATTATAAGAATATAATTATTAAATATTTTTTCTAACAATTATATTCTAAAATACTTTTAAAATTGATATTTAAAAATATTTAAAATATTTAAAATATTTTAGAAAAGTAAATTAATATTTGTAAAATTAACATTTAAATAGAAAATATTTTAGATTTTAATATCCAAAATGCAAGAAAAATATTAAATATTTTAGATTTAAATATCAATTTTACAAATGTTAATATATATTTTTAAAATTTTAATGATTATATTTTAATAATATTTAAATAATTAGATTCTGTTTAACAATTGAATCTAAGAATTATATTCGATTTATAATTGAATTTCAAAAATGAATAATAATAATATCAATTTTAAAAATTAAATTGTTCTATTTTAACAAAAACTAAGACTAAATTAAATAAAAATAACGAATATAGGGATTGAATTGAACAAAAATAACAAATATCATGACTAAATTGAACAAAAAGAAATAATATAACCACAAAGTGACATGTGGCACTAACATTGACACGTGACGCAATTGTGACTTGATATGTGGACAATTTTTTTAAAATTAAAAATAATTTTTAAAATTTAAAAAAATTTAAAAAATAAAGAAAACCAGGAGCTGACACGTGGCATGTACCGTTTAAAAACGTTAACTAGTCAAAATGACCAAATTAACCAAAATTTGACGAAAATGAGAACCTATTTGAACACATAACGAAAATGAGGACTAAATTGAATAAAAACAATAAAAATAGGACCAAATATATATATATATATATATATATATATATATATATATATATATATATATATAAGCCTAGTTAAAATTAAATCACCTCAACATAGAGACATTTTTTTTCCTGAAATCGATCCAAAATGACTTACCAAATTTAAAATCTTATTAAGAGTTACCTCATTTTTATAACTTTAGATGAAAATTAGTAAAGAACCCTACAAATTTGCTTCTATTTAATTAACTTATAACAGTCAACTGACAGCTTGAATAATATGTGAGATACAGTTAATTGATCAATCCATGGATAAAAAGTATTTAAATATTATTTTTAAATAATTAATATAAAAATGAATATTTTTAAACATAAAATAATTCAGTAGCAATACTGAAGATCTATAAAACATTAATTATGTATCCAGTTATTCTTCTGATTAATAATTTGACCTTACTCTAAAAATCAGTCCTGGCATACATTAAAAACAATAAAACTACTCTTTTACTTAGAATACAAAAAAAGTTAAGAAAATAACATAAAAATATACTTTCCAAATTTATATTTGATAAATAAACCGAGCCTAGGTTTGATTGAATTCTTCTATCAATATACTTATTTATTCTAGAATAAGTTATATTATAATTCAATATTAATGTAATAGGATTTAGTTTCCCTTTTCCATTTCTAAAAAGGTACTCAAAATCATGTCCATGACAACCTTCTAAATTAGTAATTTAACAACCTTTTTAGAAAAAAAAAATGTTGGGGAAAACTTAGTATTTTTAAGTTTACTACAATAAATGTAGATTTTACTGTAGAAACTGGCATTAACGATAATATATGTAAAAAAGTTTTGTACCGATCAAGGACGAATAGTACTCGGTTTTGATAGAATCTTTAGATCGTATACTATTTAGCCTTATTCAAACCATACTCACATAATTATTTCTTACCTAGGTAGAATCTCAGAATCGGATACTTAATCCAATTTATAATTAGTTTTCAGAATTTAGCAAGTAATTTCACTTGGCTAGATACTTGTCGGATTATTGGGCCGATAAGTATTTGACCCTCAAGACATATAAACAAAAGACAACACCAATTCAAAAATAGTTGTTAACCATACACAAGTAATTGGGTCTCTTGGCCCAAGCCCACCTAGATTAGTGGACCTCGTAGCTCAAGCCTATCCAGGTAAGATTTTGTAAATATTATTATAAATAACACATGACTCGAGGTAAATTAGTTACATTTTCATTAATTACCATATTGATTACTTGTTGAGGTGGTTACTTGACTTGAGCATTGAAGTGTCTTCTGTAGACACATTCATCATTTGGTTGGGAGACAAGTACTTGAAGAAGAAGAAGAGTACCAATAAAGTAAAGGATTGGAAGTGCTTAAAAGCCTTTGTAGGATTCTGTAAGAACAATTGGCACCCACCGTGGGACCGACTTGTATTTTGAAAAGGAAGATTGATGAATGGTGTCTACAAGGAGCAAAATGGCCAGAGCCCGAGAAACAAGACTGTCCTTGGCGAATATAGCCGCCATCCCGAAAAATCTGCGTAAAATGCAACAAAAGTTTAATGAGTTTAAAGAGAGAAGTGTCGAGGAGATGAATGTACTAAGGTAGGAGAACTCAAGACTTGGGCGAAAGCTGGAGGCTGAAGGAGTCGCTGATAAAGGCAAATAGAAGGAAATCCTTTATGATCCATACACGACACAAAAAACCTCGCCATGTGTTGTTACCCTCCTTGACACTGAGGAGGTTAACAAGTACAATCCAACCCGCTAGGATAATGGGGATGACAAACTCTTGCGTACCACCCAAAGTAAAATGCCGACACCCTTTCATTGATGGCATCATTGAAACTTCACTCCCAAAGTAGTGGGAAGCCTTCACCTAGAACGTTATGACGACATCATAGATCTTGAGTAACATATCTCTATGTACATCACTCAAGTAAGCTTGTACTCGACTGAAGATGTCGTTATGTGTAAGGCCTTTCCAACAACGCTAAAAGGACCGACTTTCGAATGGTTCACCATCCTTCCAACATACTCTATAGACTGCTTCAACAATTCTTCATTGAAATTTCACATGTTATGAAATTCCACAAGAGTCAGCCCTAGTCGGTTTGAATCGAAGGTTGACTTGGGTTCGTCAAGGCTGAAGGACGAGCCAAGTCAATTATGGTCGAGCCGAGTTGGTGCGGGCTAATGGACTGACCAAGTCGACCTAGGCCTAAGGTTAAGTCGAATCGTGTAAAGATGAAGTTGAGCCGATTTGCCTAAGGACCAAGGTCGAGCCGAGTTATTCCAGACCGAAGGTTAAGCCAAGTCAACACGGGCCACTGGTCGAGCTAAGTCGGCCTGGGTAGTATCTCAAGTCGAGTCAGCTCGACCGAAGGTCAAAATATAACGGTCGAGTGAAGGTCGAACCGAGTTAGCCTAAGATAAAGGTCAAGCCGAATTGGCCTGACACGAAGGTCGAGTTGACTCAGCCCAGGCTAAAGGTCGAGCCGAATCGATCCAAGCTTAAGGTCGACCTTAGTTGACTTGCGCCGAAGGTTGAACTTAGTCAGCCTAGGCCATTGGTCGAGCTGAGTTATCCTAGGCCGAAGATCAAGCCAAGCCGACATGGTTCAAAGGTAGATCCGAGTTGGTTCAGTCGAAGGTTAAGTCGTGTCGGCCCAGGCTGGAGGTCGAGTAGAGTGGCCAAAAGTCGAGCCAAGTGGCTTGTGTTGAAGTTTGACCGAGTTGGCTCGTGCTAAAAGTCGAGGCGAGTTGGATAGGACTGAAGGTTAAAATCAATCAATTCTGGTTGAAGGTTGAGACAAGTTAACCCATGCCTATCACCGAAGTTGAATCTTCTAGAGTTGACTCAGACTATAGGTTAAGACTAGTTCTCCCGAATCGAAGGTCAACTAACTCAACTTGAGCTTAAGGATGCAATTGAGTTTGTCTTAAAATAGAAATTAAATTGCTTTATCCAAACAAGAAAATTGAAATATAAGATATTTCAAATACTCCATTCAAACAAACTATTTAAGAAATGAAGAAAATTCAATTGCAAATAATTTAAATACTATATATTTCAATTCCTTGAAATTGTTAAAATAAACTTACAAGAAGAGTAAATTAGCAATACAAGCCAAACATAAACGTTTAAGTAAACGTCAATTATCATAATATTTTATATTTTAATAATAATTATTTAACATTTTCCATCAATCATAAATTATATTAGGTATAATTACTGATTTGGTACCCCAATTTTTTGGTTAATTTCAATTTGGTAACCATATTTTTGGTTTGTTTAATTTAGTATCCCAATTATCTAAAGAGATTCAATTTGGTCCTCTCTGTTAAGTTGGAGTTAACACCGTGTCCGTACAAGACACGTGTCAAGCCAAGAAATTTTTATTTTTTTTATTTTTTTTTTCAAAAAATTTAAAAACTGTCATGTGTCAATTTATCATCGTGCCACGTGGCAACTTGCAATCATGACACGTGGCAGAGGTAATAGTTGTTTTCAGTTTAGTACCCCAATTTAAATTTTTTTGTTCAATTTAGTACCCCAATTTTTTAAAATGATCCAATTTCGTCCTTTCCAATTTGAGACCAAATTAGTAATTACAACTTATATATACATGTTACAATAACTTATTTTTAATATATACATCAAATAATTTCACCGAAATACTTAAATTATTTTATTTTTTACATTTTAACCTTTTGTAATTTTTTACACATGAAATTTTTTACACTTGTAAAAAATAAAATAATTTGAATATTTAGGTGTAGTGATTTGATGTATAAATTCAAAACAATTATTTTAACATGTATATATAAATTATAATTAAACTTAGTTACTAATTTGGTCTCAAATTGGAAAAGACGAAATTGGATCATTTTAAAAAATTGGGTACTAAATTGAACCAAAAATTTAAATTGGGGTACTAAATTGAAAACAACTACTACCACTGCTATGTGTTATGATTGTAAGCTGTCACGTGGTACAATGATAAATTAACACGTGACAGTTTTTAAACTTTTTGAAAAAAAAAATAATTTTTTTTGAAAAAAAAATTAAAAATTTCATGGCTTGACACGTGTCCTGTACAGACACAGTGTTAAGTCCAACTTAACAGAGAAGACCAAATTTAATATCTTTAGATAATTTGGGTACTAAATTGAACAAACCAAAAGTATGAGTACCAAATTGAACTTAACCAAAAAGTTGGGGTACCAAATCAGTAATTATACCATTATATTACTAGTGTGCACCACTTATGCCAAGAATTAGCCTAAACTTGACCATTTCAAAAAGGTTTAATTAGTTATTTAGCCCTCTAATTTATTGGTCTGGTTTATTTTGGTCCTCTTATTATTTTTTTTGGTTTAATATAGTCTTCTAATTTTTTTAAAAAGATTCAATTTGATTTTTTCCGTTAAGTTGATGATAACGTCGTGTTCGTATATGTCACGTGTCATTTTGTGAAATTTTTAATATTTTTTAAACTTTTAATTTTTTATTATTATTTTTTTATTTTTGTATAAAAACATAAATTGCCACATATCACACATGTCAATTCATGAATTTTTAATGTTTTTTAAATTGTCACGTGTTAGGCCTTGAAAATAAAATAAAAAAATAAAAAAGTTGAGAATTTCACAAAATAACATGTGACATATATGGTCAGAGTGTTAACGGTCAAAATGATCTAATAGAACATTTTTAAAAAATTGAAGAATCAAATTGAATCAAACAATAAGAGAAACAAAATGAATCAAATCAATAAATTAGAAAACTAAATAATTAATCAAGCCTTTTAAAAATTTTGTTAAGAATAATGAGTTTATTTACTATCTAGAATCCACTACTAATATTAAATGGTACACCATTAATCAGTAAAAAAAATATTATTATTTTATTTTAAAATAAGCTTAATTATGTTTCAAGTTTTTCATGATCTTTTGTATTTTTAATTAAGTTTTTATTAAATTTTTATTATTTATTAAATATTTATAATTGTTATAATTTTCAATTGAATTCATATTATTTAATTTTTTTCTTAATGGAGTGAATGTTATACTGTTTCCTCATCTTCCTTGATTATCTTCACCATAATATTATTTTACCAATCACAAGATTTTACGTTTTTTTAAATAGATAAAGGAAAGTAAGATTACAAACTAAAATAACACTTGTATCACCTGATTAACGAAAAAATTAAATTGTAATTATTCAATTAAAAGTATAAAAATTTTGAGTATTTAATAAATAAAATATTTAATTAAAATATCTAAGTATATGAAGAGCTTAAAATTTAACTAAATATTTAAAATATTATTGTAAAACTCTAGAAAGGTGTTTTTGAATTGATTACCTTCTATAATATTTTTAACAAGATTGATTAAGGTCCAAAAATGGGAACAAATATTATATTTCATTCTATGGAAAATTGGGAATAACAAACAATTACAACATCAATTCTGACGCATAAAATATACAATATCCAAGCAAATTATAAAGGCATGTGCAAAAAGTAAAGATCATGTATTGTTGAAAAACAATTTGATACACACCGTAGCTCTGAACTTGGTCGGGCGGAGGAACAAGTTTGCCGAAAAAAAAAAGATTATTAGTTTTCCCAACAATTTCAAAGTTCTCTATTTCACGTTAAAAAGAAAAAAAAGGCTTTTCCAACAAAAAATGTAAAGTTAGAAAATTTTATATTTTTTGAAAAATATTTAAATTTGTAAACCTTAAAATGTTTAAAGAATTTTCATTAACTCATGAATGAAGATTGATTAATTACGAAAGTATGAAAGTACGAAGTACATATGAATGTTACCAAAAAAATCCAATTTAGTAATCAATATTAGCAATAAAAAAAATTGGTAGCAAATTATGTCTCAAATGGTCACCGTAGTAGTAGTTACAAATTAGTGATCAAAATAATGATTGAATTAGTGTATAGTAACATTTATGTGTAATATGATTAATATGACTGAATTAGCCATCGAAAATGTTTGATGAATAAATGTAATGTTATATTCACCGAATTAGTTAACAAAATAATATTGTATAGTCACTTAAAATTTGTTGGTGGCTAAAATATGTTCAATAGGATTATTAACAACCTAAAATTTTTGGTCACTAAATGTAATGTAGCGAAAAAAAGTTCGATGACTAAATTGGTCTCCAGTACTTGAAGGTGACCAAATAATTAACGATTGATCACCGAGCAAAATGTCGGTAGCTAATTAATTTGTGACTAGGATTTTCGCTACCATATATTTGTGGTCATTAATTTGGTCGTTAACGATGTTTGTAACTGATTTCAGCATTTTAACACCAATTTTGTTGGTCGCTTAAACTCATTCTTTTTGAAGTGATGGTTTTACCTTTCAAGAATAAAAACCAATATAAGAATATAAACCTTTATGACTCTGAAACTTGGACTTGCAAAGGATAAATCGATACAATATTCGAAAGTGGATTTTACTATAAGGATCATCTTTATATAAAACATGCTTTGGTCATAAAGGAGTCGAACATACCTTAAAGATTCAAAGTGAACTCATTAGATTACTTAAGCTAATTACACTAAACTAATCCTATGATTACACTCTAGTTAATTACTAGTCCTAACTACTTTACATGGGTGGTACTACAATTTTGTTGGTCGCTAAAACTCATTCTTTCTATAGTGGTGGTTTTACCATTCAAGAATAATAACCAATATAGGAATAGAAACCTTTATGACTCTCAAACTTGAACGCGCAAAGGATAATTCTATTCAATATTTGAAAGTGGAATTTACTATAAGAAAGGATCATCTTTAATAAAACATGCTTTGGTCTTAAGGTAGTCGAATAGACCTTACAAATTCATAATGAACTCACTAGATTACTTAAGCTAATTACACTAAACTAATCCCATGATTACACTCTAGTTAATTCCTAATCCTAACTAATTACATGGGTGGCTACTTACATTTCAAGAAAATTGCACATTAGCAAAAATTCATTAGTAATTTGAGTTTATCAATGGATTTTCAACGGTAAAATAATTCAATGTTAAAATAGTCATCGATAAATTTTACCAACAGATTGTAAAATCTATTGTTAATTATCGACAACCTCAAATATGTTAGTACATATCCATTAGTAAATATATGTCGGTAATTATTGACAGTTTTGGTTATTAGTAAAATTCGTCAATACATGCCGCAATTTGGTCTTCTTCTTTCTCCTCCCCTTATTTTTTTTCTTCATCTTATTCTTCCTGCTCTATTCTCCTCCTCCACCTCTCCTCCTCCTCCTCTTCCCCCTCCACTATTGTCGTTGCCACCACTGCTTAGTTTATCATCGCCACATCCTCATCTTTCTCTTTTTCCTCATCTTCCTCCTCTTCTCTTTCTCCTCCTTTTCCTCTTCCTCTTCTTCCCCCTCCTCCTCCAACATCAACTGCCACTATCTACTATTGCACCACTACTAGAAATTCCCATATTACATGGGAATTTTCTTGCAAATTTGTTAAAAAAATTTGCAAGAAAAGATTGTTTTCTGCCATTTTTTCTAAAAATTTTAATTGGCATGTAATTCCTTCGTGGGTAATCATTTCCTACAAAATTATAAAATTTGCAAGTATTTCCTACAAAATTTGTTGCAAAAAGTGTTTTATACAAAATATTTTGCAAGAAAATTGGTAGCAATTTCTTGCAAATTTTTTTTCACAATAAAATTTGTAGGTATTTCCTACGAAAAAATTTTCAAAACAAAATTGATAGAAAATATGAATTTTTTTAGTAGTGCACCACTACCACCACTGCATCAACCCCATTGTTGCACCTATTCTTCTTCTTCCTCTTTATCGTCCTCCGCTTCTCTTCGTCTCACACATCTCCTCTTAATATACAAAAGAATCTCACTAAACTTGGCGGGAAATTGCCGCTTATTTTGTTGACGAATTTACCAACAATAACATCTATCAGTAATAGGAATCCCAAATTACTAATAAAGTTTACTGATGGAATTGACCGTTGGATACATTACCAATGGAAATATTCATCAATAATACAAATTATAATTTACTAATGGTTCCCATTGACAAATTTTCCCAACGAACTCGTTACCAACCAAAATATCTAGTGGTAATTCAAATTCTAAAATTCGTTGATAAAACACAACGGTAAATTTGGATTTACCAACGAGTTTATTTACATTCATAAAATTTCGTTGATAAATACAAAAAATCTTGTAGTGTTAATTTTTGGAGATTCACATGGATTGTTACTTAATCGATGGAGAAGAAAATGGAAAATTTGAGAACAAGCACTACTATTTGCAGGTTGAAAGGGAAAGTAAAGAAGTTATAATCATTCATATGATTTGAAAATGAGTGTGGCTTAAAAACTTTCCATGTGTCCCTTCGTGTGTTGAAAGACAAACCAAAATTTTTCTATTAAGACTAGGGATGGAAAAAAAAATACCCATGTCTGTTGGTATCCGCAAATAAAATTCGCAACGGATAGTTAGTATCCACGTGTATTTATTACCCACGAGTATTTTAATACTCGTTTTATAGACAGGTCAGGTGTAAGTAGGGACGTCAAAAAAATCCGTACCCGCGGGTATCTGCAAATAAAACCCGCAACGGATAAAAAACGGTTACTAAAAATGGATACACGCTACCCGCGGGTAGGTACGGGTATTTTTGATACCCGCATGTTAGCGGGACGGGTATCATAGTATCCGTACCCGTGGATACCCGTACCCGCTAAACTTACACCCCTTGACATTCTTCTCTTTCCTTTTTTTGAAATTGGGCATATACATCAAACCTTATATAGACAATGACGTTTATGGTATGCTTGTTGTCAAATGATGGAATCAAAATAAGAATACTTGGCATGTGACAATTGACATTTATTATTTGCTTATTTTGTTTATTTTTCAGGAACCAATCAGAGAAAGTGAGTTTGTTTATCAAAGCACTAATTAAAGAATTTTCATTGTGTTGAACCTCATTTTATATTTACTTTTACAATTATTTGTGTAAGCCCCTTTTTCCTTTTCAGTTGAGTTTTGGGGCCTAGCCTGCGTGGGCCTAAGGCCGGCCCAATAAGGGGACCCAATACCCTTGCCAACCCCTAACCCCTTCATTCTGTTCCATTTTCAGAAAACAACTCCTTGTTCCCTCCCCTCGTCTAGTGTAAGAGCTCTGCTAGGGCATAGAGGTTCTCTCCTTGTTTCGAGATAGCAAAGGACATTGTACTTCCAGGTAAGTCGAACTCCAACCTTGTCCTTCTCTTCCTCCAGTTCAGAGGTTAATAGTTTTGTCTTGGGTTCTCCCTAGCACCCTTTCTCAACTCTGTGTGGGTCTGTTTTCAGCTCCGTACCCTGCTCCTGTGCTCCACTACTTTTCTTGGGTTACTACTCTTTTCTGCTAGCGTATAACAAGGTAAGGGGAGCTAGGTTTT
>Ga0214545_1011933_pt1 | contig 11687 bp, 9 predicted proteins | sample CNSS4metaG_FD_160064 | JGI IMG/M metagenome (GOLD analysis project Ga0214545, IMG submission 160064) | Root nodule microbial communities from cowpea collected in UCLA plant growth center, Los Angeles, California, USA - CNSS4 | ecosystem: Host-associated > Plants > Roots > Nodule | place: USA... | reverse complement strand
ATATATATATATATATATATATATATATATATATATATATATATATATATATATATATATATATATATATATATGCTTACTCGGCCTATGAATAAACCTACCAAAAAAACCTTCATGACCTAAACCCACATTTCACCCAAACCTTTTGCACTTACCAATTCAGTCCATAACTCACAACATTTAACTCTAACATCATATGCACAACATAACAATATGCACAACACAAGGTATCAATTCCCCCCCCTCCCAAAATCATTTTTCTTATAAACAAAAAAAAAACACTAAACCATAACATTCCCACCTTCTATTGCCTCATTACCAATGCATACGACGCCAAGGATTGCCCTACTCCAAACTAAACCAAAACCCTTAGCACAACTACCACTTAACATACATCTTTGAATATGACCACATGTGCTAACTGCTTTAACTATAGACATCGCAAACTCTCTTTCAGCTATAATAGACCTTCCATCTCCTTCCTTACTTAGTTTTATTCTAACAGCACTCAACTTGGCCTTCCCTACGAGAACCATTCTTAGTGATGTGCCTCTCCCTCTAGCATTTGAAACACTTCATCTAAGCTAAAGGCCAATCCTTCCTCCCGTGTGAACCTCCGCACCTGAAATTTTCTTTTTTTTTTTTGCTTTTCGCCGTTGTTGTTGCTGAGAAACACCAACCACCTTTGACTAAAGTTGGGCCTTGCACAATCGTCAGTTTATGATGCCATACCCCTTAGCCATCGTTAAGCACTTTCAAAAAGAGTTAGAGTCATTTATACAAGGTGAAGTAAAGCTCTTTCTACTAGTATATTTCGGAGTATCTCTATTAGATTAGTATAGGGCTTTTTAACAATCTTGCTTAAGTAGTAGGGTAATGTTTGCACCTAGCTTAAGCTAATCTTAGGTGATTAATTTTGTAACCCTACCTTGGTGGCCAGATATTGTGGCCACATGCCAAGCTCTTAGTTGAGAGTTTTCTTACAAAGGTAGTGACCATGTGTCACTTTCCTAGTGGAGAAGTTTTGCTAAGGTGGCTTTCCACTTGGCACTCTACGAATGTAAATTTTTTCTAAAAGTTAGAGTGTCACATGTCATGCTTTCCTTCCCCAAGATGGATTTTTAGGGTTTAGTGCAAGGTAGCATTTTTAGGGTTTTTAGTCTACTTTGGAGACACCTTACTCTGTAAATAGAGGTGTTTCCTCCCATGTATTTTCACCCATGAATTAAGTAATGTTATGCTACCAAAATTATGCCATACTACTCATTTAGGTCACCAAAAGGCTAGAGCATCTCATGTGGTATCCTCTAGCCACCCTACTCTTCAGTTGGCCCAACCACTCTTGAGAATACAATAAACACCACCATAGCCTCTTCCCTTCATTGAATCATATAGCTTGGAGGAGGAGCCACCATCTCATCACCCCAAACACCATAAAATCGAGACACCCACCAACCTTTATCATACCTTCTCCACCACCATCTTCCTTAGAGATCTCCATCTTGGATTGAGTCATATAGCATGGAAGGAGCTCATCTATCATTTAGTATTAGAGATAGGTTATTAAGTTTGCTTTTATTTTTCCTAACCTTGTCTTGTTGTAGCTATCTTGAAATGGTCCAAATCAACCTCTCTTACACATAACAGTGTGGCAGTAACGTTTACAATTTTCAAAATTAAGCTGCATCTAGTTCAGAGGTTCAAAAAATTACGTTCTTATAGTGAAATAAAAGCCTTGTGAGTCTAGTTTCCAAGAAAAAAAAGAAGCAAACCATTTAGAGTTTTGTGGAGGAAGTTATGGGGAATATAATTAGCAAAGGTCAAAGCTTTTAGCATATATGATCAACATTTTTCATGGTTCTATTTTCTACTCCATCTTGAACCATTCAACTTTTATGCTTAGGCTTCCGTCTTTTTTGTTATTTGTGTGTTTTTATGTATTGTTGAGACTTGTTTCGTGTTACCATTTGGTCATACCATATTTGTTAGGTCACTCTTATTTTTAAATCCATCCATGTGGTCTTGAATTATGTGTAGTCATTTTGATGACATTTTCTCCTAGTTTGTGATTTGCAAAAATCACAAAAAATATATATTGAACTTGGTTTTCAAAACTGCACTATATAAATTCATTTGAGTGATTTTTCTTTGCATATTTGAGTTCATAATTGTCATTAGACCATGGGCAAGTTCTTAGAGTTAAGTTTCTCTTATGTTTGTTTGAGTTTTATGTTCTAATTATATTCTACTCAATTTTTTGTCCATTTTTTGTCTCTTGACCTTTTAAGCTTCCAAAAGAGTTTTTGAAATTAGGTTTGTGGTATGTAGTGGTGTTTATGTGTGCTGAAAACAAAAGAAAATATAAGAGACAAAAGGTACAAAAAGAAAAAACAAAAATAAGTACAGAAGTAAAAGGCAAAAGTGTGTACAAGGGACCAACACCACTAACTTTTTATGTAAACTCTTATGTTGATGTTGTGCACTATTTTAATGTGAATATACCATTGTCCAACCACTATATTCTTATGCATTAATGCAAAAGAGTGTCCATAGTGCACCATTAGCACATTGCTAGTGTAGACAAAAAGCACCTCTTTATACTCTAGTTATTTTTGTTTTTGTGATATATTCTAGTGTATTTCTTTATGTGTTCCTTTTTTATTCTTAACCTTTTGTTTCTAACCCTTATTTTCTTGTGTGTCTTCCTTGTTGCTCATTGTTTTGTCCAAGTTAAAACTTCTTTTGTGTAGCCTTGTTTCATTTAGGACATTTTTCTTGTTTTTTCCTTGGACTCTTCTCAAAGTTTGCTTTTTTTTTGTGTAGGGACTTCTCATTTTAGGTGGACCAATCCTTGAGGTAGCATCTTGGAGGGGGGGGGGGGAAGTGGAGGCTAATTGGATCTTAAAGCCTTGAGGAAGTAGTAAGAAGAGGAGTGAACACCTTGGAGAGGAAACAAACAACAATTGCAATTTTAGTTATAAAATTGTATTGTTTTGGACTTGTAGCTCTCAACCTAGTTAGGTGTCTTGGGTGAGTCTTTGGTGTTGAATCACATCTCTTAACTAAAACCTCTTTTATCATATTGCAAACGTTTTTTGTTGGTGAGGGCTTGAAGGTTCAAAGTGCCTTACAACCTTACCATTAGGCTGCATAGTTTAGCTTATTTGCTTTCTTTATTTCTTATAGTTTAATGTGTATGTCTACTTGTGTTTCAAACCTAATTCCATTTGAGAAGTTAGGTGCAAGAAGTCTTGAGGTAAATTTTTCTAGGAAAGGCTTGGATTTGAAGTAATCCTTAGTGATTCTCCTCCCTTTTTTGGAAGTGAACTTGAGATCCTTTTGCCTCTAGAAAATCTCTTAAGGAATTTACTTTTGAAATACAAGTTTGTTTGTGCATTGCATATTTTTAAAACTTTAAGGATGTATAATCCTACTTTCAAGACTCCTTTTTATCAAATTGGTAGTGATTCTAGTGAAGAGGTCCAACCAAGTTTATAATATTTGGCCAAAGAATTAAGATCACTAAAAATTTGGCAAAGGCAAGAAACCCTTTTAAAAGAAAAAGAAAGAGTTGAAAGAGATCAATACATTGCCACCTTAAAAGAGGAAGTTAAAGTTCTTAGTGAAAAATAAGCACAGGTCCTAGAAGATTTAAGAAAAAGTAAGAGTAGGAGTAGACGTTGAAAAACTCCCATATAAATCACACAATTTGAGGACAATAGTAGAATTTTCAATCAATGTTATCAACCTCCTCCACTTAGAGTACATAGAAGGGAGTGTGAAAATGAGCAACCACCAAGACAGGTTGGGGTAGACCCTCCTCATTTCCATGGGAAAGAAGATGCTACGGCATACCTAGATTGGGAGATGAAAGTAAAACAACTTTTTGAGTGTCATGAAATCATAGAAGATAGAAAAGTTGAACTAGCGACTCTGAGCTTTCAAGGGAATGCCATGTATTGGTGTACATCCCTAGTGAGTGAAAGAAGACTCTTTAATTCCCCTAAAGTCCAATATGGAATGACTTGAAAAGTTCCTTAAGAAGAAGACACATACATTCTTACTACCATAGAGAGCTTATGGACAAACTCCAAAGGCTTCAACAAATAAACAAGAGTGTTGAAAAGTATAGGCAAAAGATGAAACTCTATACTATGAGGGTGGGAATTAGAGAGGGAAAAGAGACAACTATCTCTAGGTTTCTTAGTGGTATTAATCTTGAGATTAGAGATAGAATGGAATTGTTGCTCTACCAAGAGTTAAATGATTTGGTGCAAATTTGCATTAAGGTAGATCAACAACTTTTGAGAAAAGGTTTGAAAAATCTCCACTCTAACTCGAATGTTAAGAAAGACTACAAAAGGGAGGGTAAACAAGTGGTAGAAGAAGAACCCCTTAAGAACCTAGGGATGGAAAAGGAAACACAAAGACCAAGGGAGGGAACATCATCACACACTCACACTAGATACATTAAGTGTTTCAATTGTCTTGATAGAGGTCATGTTACATCACAAGCCCCACCAAAGGAACCATGGTCTTAAGGGGTTTTGATGTGTATAGTAGCCAAGATGAAAAGAACTCTACTGAAAGTGAGGATGAATATAAGAACAAAAGCCAGGATGTCTACCTTTGCAATGAAGGTCTTCTTATGATAAGAAGAACTCTCCACAATCAACCTAGTCCCCAATAACTAACCCAAAGAGAGAACATCTTTCATACGAGATGAAAAGTTTTAGAAAACATTTGTTCTCTCATTGTGGATAGTGGCTTATGTTTCAATTATTGCTCCACCTACAACCTTACAAACTCCTATAGTTTAATGATGGTGAGGACAAGATAGTTAATCAACAAGTGGAGGTTAAGTTTTCCATATGGAATTATGAGGAGAGTGTGTTATGTGATATAGTACCTATGGAAGCTTGTCACATCTTGTTGGGAAGCTCTTGGCTTTTTGAAAAGAAAACAATACACAGTGGTTATACCAATGAGATAACCTTCACCCATAAGGGTAACAAGTTTGTGCTTCATCCTCTCACACCATCTCAAGTACATGAGGGCCAAGTGCAAATGAGAAAGAAGAGAGAAAAAGAAATAAATGACACTTGCACACATAAAAGTGAGATCAATTGTTTTAAGTGTCAAAGTAGTACACACAAGTCTAATGAGTGCCCCACCAAAAGAGTACTCATGTTAAGGGCCAAAGACTTGTGTGAAGATTCAAAGTAGGACTTATTTCCATCTTCTTCTAGTAGAATGGAAAGATAAGAAAAAGTATGACCTTGGGTTGAAAAGAAAAGTCATTCCAAAAGCACATGGATTCAACACAAGGTAAACAAGAGTTTAAAGAGAAATGCTCCCCAACTTCAACACCTTAATCATTCATTTGATAAAAGATGTATGATCCTTGAGAGCTACATGATTTGGATGATTATTCTAGTTACACTTACTTTGTCTCTTGTTTTTTGTAGAAGGGTATTTGACCTTAGGGGAAGAAAGCCAAACATCTAAGAAAGGAGGAAGGATGTTCACATGAAAACTTGAAGATTTGAGGGCAAATCCTTTTGAAGAGGGAGGGGATGATGGCATACACCCAAGCCATGCAAAATACTTTCAAGAAGAGTTAGAGTCATATATGCAAGGTGAAGCAAAGCTCTATCTAATAGGCCATTTTGGAGTATCTCTGGTAGATTAGGAATATTTAGACCTTATATTAAGGGTCATGTAGTCTAAGATTTCTTTAAAGCCTTGTATTAAGGATCAAGTAGTATATGGTTTTTGAACAATCTTGTTTAAGTTGTAGGGCAATGTTTGCAACTAACTTAAGCTAATCTTAGTTGATTAATTTTGTTACCCTAGCTTGCTGTAGAGACATGGTGGCCACATGATGAGTTCTTAGTCGAGAGTTTTTTTACAAAGGTAGTGGTCTTGTGTCACTTTCCTAGTGGAGAAATTTTGCTAGTAGCTTTCCACATGGCACTTTAGGGATACAGAGTTTTTCTAAAAGTTAAAGTGTCACATATCATGCACTCCTTCACCAAGATGGGATTTTTACAGTTTGGTGCAAGTAGGGGTGGAAATTCAAGGCGGGCCAGCCTGTAAGATCTGTTTATTTTCTTGTCTTATTTTAAAGGGTTGCCCCAAATCAGTTGGGCCTAGTGCTAGCCCATAGGGAGCCAAAGACCCTAAACTACCCTAACCCAAATCATTCATCTGATTTTCCAAAAAATAGATTCCCTATTCCCTCTTAGAGTAGTTGCAAACTTCTGCTAGGGTTTGGACCTCCACCACCTTCAAACTAGCTCTGTCTCGTTCTCTAAGTCACGTAAGTTGCTTCTTAGCTCCTATTGGTTCTTCCCTAGTCACATTTTCATAATTCCAGTTAGGGTTTCGAGGTAACCCCATTCTTGTTTTGTTCCACTGTTTGTTTTTTAGCTTCGTGGCCTGTTTTTAGAACTGTTGTGTTAGTGGTTTGGTGTCGAAGTCTCGTATTAGCATTTTCCAGGTAAAGGAAGCTAGGATTTTCATATTTTGGTTGTATGTTGGTTGTTTTATCTCTATGTTGGTTGTTTTACCTCTATTTTGTGATTTTCGCCCAAGCAAGCTCATCTTGCCTAGGCGAGAGTAGCAGAACCTTGCCCAAGAGTTTTGCTCGAGTACTCGCTCAAGCGAGCGAATTGAGTTTTGAGCAAAAGACCATCTCGCTCAAGCGAGATGGCCTCGCCTGAGTGAGCGTTCGCAAAACCTCTCAAGGCCTCTGTCGCGGTCTCACCTAAGCGAGAGCATGCAGCTTGAGCGAGAGCACTTCTCTCGCCTGAGCGAGGGCTCCTGGCTTGCGCGAGACTCGTTGCAGGCCACACTGTTTTCACCCCTGATTGTTCTAAATTGTAAGATTGGCTGGTTTGCTATATTTAAAGTATGAGGCATGTGAATATGTATGAAATTTCAGATGTTATGGATTGGAATTGATAAGTTTGACATGATATTGGCATGTATGGTATGGTTGGTTACAAAGGTGACATGGAATTGGTATGAACAATAAGGTTATATTGGTTGATGAAACATGATGTTGAATTGGTTAGGACGTAATCCCACGATAGTTTCATGGTGTTGCCTTATTGGCCAGGGCGTAATTCCATGAATCTCTAGGTGAGATTCATGGTGGTGCCTCATTTGGTCAGGACGTAATTCCATGATCCCTGTTAGTGAGAGTTCATGGTGATGCCTTATTTATATAATTTAGTAAGGATTCAAGGTAAGGATTACATCCTGACGCTCTAAAGAGTTAGTTAGTCTCACATAGAGCGTACTAACTCTAGTGATGAGAGTAGCAAGAGGCCTGGAACACTTTAAGGGTTAACCTTGTGTGTGGAGGATGAAACACTAGAACATTTAGCTCGGTAGAGCAATAAAAGCCACCACACGTGCAAGCATCTACTGAATCCGACTAATTGTATGTATCCGGATGAGTCGTGTCTCGAGTCTTAGTGTATTGTGTGCAAGTCATAACATAATTGGTTGACATATGCATTTTGGATTATGGAAGTGTATGTAATTGTATGATAAACTATTTTCTACTCTAACTTACCCTTTTGTTGTTGTATGTTCTGTTTGTGTGGTTCTCTTTTTGCGATGATCATCAAGTTATTGATATGAGCAAATGCGAGAAATCCTCGTGGTCAACACGGAAATGGTGATTCTGCTGCATAGCCTGCCTGGGCTGGATTTCATTTAATTAGGCTTTCTCTTAGGGCTATGGCACGTGTATTGACTTGTCTTTTAATCTTAATTTGATTATTGTTGAACTTTGTACCCTGTCTTGTATTGGCATCGTGGTGTGCCTCAGGATTCCATTTTAAGTACCTTGGATATCTTTAAGGAGTGATTTTATACTCCACATCTTGGCTCCTTATATTATTCGGTATAATATTCCATTGACTATGTTATTATTTAAATGGGGTGTTATACAGCCCGCCTGGCCTACAGTTGCGCAGGCTAAAGGCGAGGTGGGGCGAGTTGGCCCGTTGGCCCATTTAAAATATTTAACATTCTTTTTTTAAATCCTGACATCATTTATCACGTTATTATTGTAAGTTCCTTTTATTATTATTATTATTATATTATTTTTATTATTATTATTATTATTATTATTATGTACTGTACCACACCTAGCCAATTCAACCAAGTAATAATAATAAACGTCCACCATATCTACACGCAAAGTTATTCAGGTAACCGACCTAGGCTGACCTAATCCTAACCGGCCTAAACTGGTAACCTAAGACACTAAAACCAGCCTAGGACCACGTATTAGCAATAGCGGCACGAGCCGCCAAAGAGGTAATCGGCCTATCCCGACCACCCTGGTATACTTAATGAAATCAAAGCCCACAACATTCGAGACTAAGGGCCTGGGCCAACGCCTAGGCCCACCTATAGCCCAAACCAAGACCCAGCCCATGAAATAGGCAAACATAATTAATAATCTATAAATACACATGAACCCCACGAATTAAAGGTACGCATTCATTACTCCATTAATCACCTGATTTGAATTTTCGAGAGCTTTGACTGACTTAAGCTTCGGAGTCCCTTCTGCAGGTAACACCTCCCGGGTCTAAGCCGATATATGCCAAATGGGAAGAAGCCAACCGAGGAGATAGCGGATATGGGTAAGGTGATACTTGTGCCTAACTGATCTTATTTGTTCTCTGCAGGAACATGTACAATCATTGTATAAAAGATAATAATTTTGGTTTTCGAATATGGAGTATCTTTTTATGCATTTTTAGGTTAACGAATTTGTACCTGTCTTGTAAGGTGACATGTTGTTATTCTACTTTAGCTATAATCTCCGTTGCTATTGTTTCTTGTCTTTGATTAATTAGACTAAGTGGAATTATTTGGATACGAAAATGAATATACATTTTATGGAAAATTACAAAAAAAAAATATTATGCTCATCATAATTTTTTTTTTCTCATCACAAATGCAAGCTAGTTGGGAGCTTGCGGGCCAACCCACGGGGCAGGACGGCCAGAAAAATAAACCCATTTTTGAACTGCGGAGTAGGTCAGCCCGACCCACACTTTGCAAGTCAAAAAGCAGTGCGGGCCAAAATAGGTCAAGCTGGCCTGCTTTGCCATCCATAGGTACAAGGTAGAACTTTTAGGGTTTTTGGTCTACTTTAGAGACACCTTACTCTATAAATAGAGGTGTTTTCCCTCATGTATTTTCACCTATAAATTGAGTATTGTTCTGCTGTCAAAATTGTGTCATACTACTCGTTTAGTTCACCAATAGGCTAGAGCATCCCATGCGGTCTCCTCTAGCCACCCTTCTCTTGAGTTGGCACAACCTCTCTTGAGAATACAATAAACACCACCATAGCCTCTTCCCTTGCTTGAGTCATATATCTTGGAGGAGGAGTCACCATCTCACCACCCCAAACACTATAAAATCGAGACACCCATCACTATTTTCCATAGCTTCCGCACCACCATCTTCCTTGGAGGTCTCCATCTTGGCTTGAGTCATATAGCTTGGAATGAGATCCTCTATCATTTGGTATTAGAGCCAGGTTATTGTGTTTGCCTTTACGTTCTTATAGTTAAATAAAAGCTTTTAGGGGGGCACGAAAAAACATATATTTACTGAAAAAACAATTTACCTCATTGCGAAAGATGAGCAGTTAGGGGGGCACGAAACGCAAAGGCCCAGGTCTACATCTAAATGATCATCAACGTCTGGAGATAATTACTTTGGCGGAGCAATCCAAGTTATAGTCCATACAAAGTATTGCTCGACATTACAGACTTAATGAGAAAGCCATTCAAAACATGATATGAGAATTATCCCTTTCCAAATGCAGATTTAGGCAGGATGTAGACTTAAACGAGTGCGGACTTAAGCGAGTGTATATCATACATGTTGTTTATCACTCGTTTCCTTGAACTTTCATAATTAAGAAGGGAAAAATATCTTTGATGTAGTCATTAGTGTGCACCCACATCACTTCATCAAAACTCTTTCTGTTCCTAATACTTCAAGTTTCATAAACATCTCTACAACCTAAACTTAAACACTTATACACACAAAACACGACAAACCCACAACCCTCAGGTCATCCTAAGGATGAAATGCTCTGATAAAATAAATGTAACATCTTATTTTAATATCATAACACTACTAAAATAAAAAATTTCATTATAATATTCAGAAAATAGATACTAGAAGGGATATTGTATATTAATACATTCATCCAAAGATAAGACTAATAATATAACACATATACATCCCAAGCATTTATATCATGGTTCTAACCCAAAACTATACCTAACATGATCTAATGTCGTCCAATAACTCAGATAATTGTCTTCTCATCCACAATAAGTGCCTATGCACTTGCATCTTCATCTTCTCGGCCATTAGAGAATGTAACAAGCCTATTTGACATCATCTCGACCTATAACGCTAAGATTGTTGCTTCATATGTGACTGATAGCATCTTAGGCACATCACATTTCAGGATCATCTAGGATGCCTATGAATGCATACTTGATATCATCTCATCCTGTGGTGACCGAGATCATATCGACTTCATCACACTACAACAATAAGATTAAAAGTTAAGACATATTTTTAAGATAATTTTGCAGTTTAATTATGGTAATTATTTAGTCTAGAGCCAATCAGGTAAGGGCCCATAAACCTAACATAAATAGCATAGTTCACGAGGTAATTAATTACATACTCATTATTACACTTATTGCTTTTGCTGACGCACGCCCCTAACTTGAGTGTCAAAGTGTCTTTTGCAAGCACACCCCTTCTCGATTTAGGATGAGACCTGAATTTAAAGATATCTCGGCTAGGAGGTTGAAGAGTGAAGACAAGAGAAGATTTTTATGGAGTCTTCGTAGTGTGTTTTTGGTCCTCTAAGAACATTTGGTGCTCACTATGGGATTGAGGCTCACTATATGAAGAAAAAACTATATGGTGTGTACAAGTAAGATAACAAGTACAAATGAAGTTAGAAATCCCTCTAGCAAGATGGCCATGCTAATGGTAATCCAAAAGGACTTTGTTGATTTCAAGAAGCGATGTGTCGAGGAGATGGACGCACTAAGAGTTGAAAATGCTAGGCTGAAGAAAACGTTGGATGGGAAGGAGACAGTGTCTCCCTAGCCTACACTAGTGCAGAATTCCCATTTTACCTCGCCTTATATGCCTCGGTTGGCCAGGAACCGAAGCATATAATGACGCGGTGGCATTTTTGCAATTAGAGCCAAGTTTTAGGCCTCGGTTCTCCAAATACCCGAAGCCAAAGAGGGGTATAGGCCCCGGTTCCCCCAAAACCGGTGCCAAATAGTGGTATAGGCCTCGGTCTAGTAAGACCCGAAGCCAAAAAGTGGCTGTTTGGCCTCGGTCTAAGGAGACCCGGTGCCAAAAGGGGATTTATGGCTTCGGTTCCCCTAACAACCGAAGCCATAGGGTTTATTTAGGGTTCGAATTTCACGAACCCTTCTTCTTCCGCGCGCCCGCGCCTCCGCAACTCCTTCCCCTCGCTCTCTCTCGCTCTCTCTCTCTCTCTCAATCTCTCTGCTGCACCCACTGCCACCACACCCTCCAAGCTCGCCTTCCAATTCAGGCCCCTCTCCATGGTCGCGCTCGGTGCTCGCAATGTGGCC
>Ga0214545_1011932_pt1 | contig 11687 bp, 8 predicted proteins | sample CNSS4metaG_FD_160064 | JGI IMG/M metagenome (GOLD analysis project Ga0214545, IMG submission 160064) | Root nodule microbial communities from cowpea collected in UCLA plant growth center, Los Angeles, California, USA - CNSS4 | ecosystem: Host-associated > Plants > Roots > Nodule | place: USA... | reverse complement strand
ATGCAGCTCACATGATCTGAACTGATTGATTCTCTCATAAAAACACATTGAAAACATCATGAATGCACGAGATATTGTTTTGGACTGCATTAAATTGATTTGGGTAACATAAAACGAATTAATTAGACAAATTTGCACCATTTAATCAATTGTTTCTGAAAATCAGTTTGTTGAATTATAAATACTGCACTTGTGTTGCTACATTTGCATCATACATCTCTTAGAAACAACTACACCAACACTCATCATGCCTCGTCGTTCCCAAAGAGCTACCCAATCTGATGATGAACACTCCACTCCTCCTACTCCAAGGTATCCAAATTATGAAAGTCATGGAAGAATTGAAGCATGGTTTGAGGATCATGAGGACAACATTCAAGTGTTCCTCATTGAGATGAACAGGAAGCAGATCAACATTCCTAAGGTGTTGAGGTTCTCATGGCTAAGGGCTGAACGCTTTGAGAGCCTATTTCACCAACTAAAGCATCAAAAGTTGAAGTCTTTCCTTGAACTTTCAGGGAAAATCTATCCAGACTTGGTGAAGGTGTTTTTCACTAACTTGGAGTTCAAAAATGATGTCCTACTGTCCAGCATCAAGGGTGTTCAAATGGAGATCAACAAAAGGGCTTGGAAAGATGTGGTTGGACTCAAACCAAGGGGTGTGCAAGTGAGAAAAGGTGAAATTAGGGTTAGTTCCAGAATTCAACAAGATGCAATACTATGGCCAATGCTTGAGAAATCCTATTTCTGAAATCAAACACTTCCATGTTGGTGGTCTCAAGGTGGATCAAAGGCTACTTGGTATGATTATCACAAAGATCCTTGTTCCACGTGGTAGCAACCATTCAACATTGAATGAGGGAGATTTGATACTTATGTACTGCATTCAACACAACATTCAAGTGGATTGGATCTATGTGTTTCATGATCACATGCTCAAGGCCAAGAGGCTCACGGATTTTAGGCTTCTATATGTGGTTTTGGTGTCTAAATTCATTGAATACTTTGGTATTGATGTAGAGGATCAGCTAGAGGAGTCAATTGGACTATTGAACCATACCTCCAACCAAAATCTGCACAAAATGGGGTTTATCAAGGTGGGAAATGGATGGGCAACTGCTGGAGTTGTTGTTGGTGGTGCACATGAGCTTGAAGCCGGTGCAAGTGGTGCAAATCAAGAGGAAGAACCAACAGCTGGACCCATGGACTTGATTCCCTACAATCCTCCAGAGGATAGAGGCCCTGTGTACTCACATTTATAGAGGATGGTGCTGAACCAGCTGCATGAGCTTAATGTGTCTCAACATGAACATCACAACTATTGCAATGAGAGGTTCAATGCATTGGATGGCCAAATCCATGATATCCATGATATACTCCACTCATTCCAGACCAGAAATGACCCTCAGGATGACTCAGTGTGGTGGTTGTTTAGGATCATGCATTGCATCCTTGTGTTGGTTGTTTTTCATTTCAGTCAGCTGATTGTATCACCTTTATGCATATGTTTTCTGTATTCCATTTCTATTGGTTGTATTCTCTTCCAGTATCAACCAAATGATATGCAGTGCTTGTTATCTTTATGCATTTGTTCTATTTGATGAATCCAAAGGGGGAGAAAAATTATAACAATTGGAAAATGGATAATTGATCATATTAAAACTAAGCATTAAAATTGGAATCAATAATCAAATCTGAATTTGAACCCATATTATTGATAGGGGGAGCATGATCACAGTTGTATACTTGCTAGGTTGTGTGTATTGCTGCTGTAAAATGTTTTTCAGGTTCACAAGCTTCAAACTAAGGTGTTACTTCATCAATTGGTTTCCAACAAATGAAAGAAGCATTTTTGCAATGGAAGATAGAAGAAGATAGATGGAATAGAGGTTGGCTTCATTAAATCAAGGGGAGATTGTTGACATGAGAAGCCAAGGTGGTTTGCTTCTTGAAGATTTGATGAAGATTGAATGAAGCTCTTTTGAACTATCTTGAAGCCATAACCATTGGAATGAAGTCTACATTGATGAAGGAAAGGAGATTTGATGATATCCATGGTGATCAAGGCTGTAATGTGTGCTCTTCATGTAGTTACATCATTAAGAAAGTGTACTTGTAGTTTGTAATTCATGTTGTAGACCTTAAAGCATTAATTAGATGTAGTTTGGTCTGTGTTGTGTTTTTAATCTATTCAATGGTTTTTCAACAGGTTAAAATGTCTCTTTTAATTTGTTGAATGGTTTTTCAACAGGTTAAAAGGTTGGTTGTAGTAGTCTGAACTTGCAACAAATTCAATCAATTGATTTAGTTTTTAATCGATTGATTTCACTTAAGTCAAGTGAAGTCAAGTGAAATCAACCGATTGATTTGAAAATCAACCTGTTGAATTTCGTAATAGTTTGACTATAAAAGCTGTGATTTTCGAAAGAGAGGTCTGTTGATCATTTTAGAGCACGATTTGGTTTTGGAAACTTGTGGAAACTCTCTCCTTCATGATCATAGGTGTTGCAGCTGTTGAAGATTGATCTTGGATCAATTCTAGAAGCTTTTGGCTTGGTTTGAAGCTTGGAGAAAGTGGTTTATGGTAGGCAAGGTTGTGCTACCACTAAGGTTTGATCTTTCTCAAGCTTTGTGTGTATGCCTGGTGGTTTTCCAGGTCTGCAAGAGGGTTCTTGCTATGTTGGTGTGATTCTTGTGTGATTCAAAAGTCTTTTGTGGTGTTTTTGCATATTTTGGAAGTGTAAGGGTGGATACTTTGTAAAACTTTTGAAATAGTGCAAATTCAAGCTAAGGTTGCCTTGACAAAATGGATGTAGCTCAGGTTTGAGTAAACTAGTATAAAAATTCGTGGTGTCCTCTCTTCTCTAACCTTTCTCTCTTGCATTTTCACTTTAGAGTTTCAAGAACTTGTGCTTTAATCATCCTTTTCATGTTCTTGCATGTTTTCATAGCATCTTAAGCATTGAGCATGTTTGTATAATCATTTGGAACTTATCTTGATCATTCTTGAGCATTGTTTCTGGTTTAAAATTCAAATTCGCATTTCTACATTTTTCCCAGTATTTCAGTCGATTGTTTTTCAGTTTCAATCGATTGATTATAGTAGAACAGAATCTGTTTAGTAAAATCAATCTGTTAACTCTGTTTTTGATCGACTGAAAGTGTACAGTTCAGTACTGTTTGCGTCCTAACTTGGTGATCTATTTGATTCAATAAAAAGTGATTTTCAGCTTGCAAAAATAGCCTAAAGTTCTAACTAGCCAATTCAACCACCCCCCCTTCTTGGCTTTTAAACCATTTCAAAACTAACAAGTACCTCACCCACAAATTAATAAAAATGGCAAAAGGAAAAATTGTTTATACATTATTGAAACTATGCTCCATTATTCTTTATACATTATTATTTCAAAAACACAAAAATCCTAAAATTTTTCCTACCTTTGCCTTGACCCCATTATAACCTGAAAAAGTCCTCATAATCTTTGAATGAATGTTTTCTAAAAGTTTGTGAACATCATAGTCTTGTTAAGTATTATGAGTGTTTACTTGTATGAGTATTTTGAGTGAAAATACAAGCCAAAACACTTGAGAGAATTTTGGTGAGAAAATACACATTTTACTTGAGTGCTTTCTTTCATAATTGATTGTCTTGTGAATTCAAAAGATTAACTCATGTGTGAAAAATAGAATCTTTCCGTTTCTTTTGCATGGTAAGTTGATTTCTAGAATATTGATTTGTCTCAAGTAAGGTTCATTCCTTTGATCCACTGTTGATGTGAAATAAAATACATTAGAACAAGTTTTGAAATTGCTCAATTTTTCCCAAGAGTGCAAAAGGATAAGTGTGTGGTTGTGATGAGTGCGTATTTTTGCCCTCATTTAATGTTTAATTTTGGGTATTTAATTGAACTTTTGTACTTAAAGTTTGATTTAATTGGGATTTCCTATTATTGGGTTTATTGAGCATGAGATACAAAAACATGTTAAAAATAGCTTTTTAGTTGCATAAATGTTCTTTGGATATTTTGAGGTGTGCTAGTGCAGCTGCAGCTAAGTTGAACTCATAGAGGTGTGGAAATAAATTGCTTAAAGCTTCATGACACCTTAAAGATAAATCCAAGAATAAGAAATTATCAAAATCACAAAAATCCAAGCCAAGCATTCCATGAAGACGACAAGAAAAGCTTGAAAAAGTGAAAAAGTTTGGCTAAGCCAAGAAGAGAGTAACAAAAAATTGGACCTTGCAGTTTTCTTTATCTTTATGATAGAAGATAATTTGGGAAAAATATATCTTAGATATTATATTTGATATTTTTAAATAATTATCTTGTTTAATTATATCATAAAATATTAAAAGATAATAACTACCAAATCTTTTTAAATGTGACAAGATCTTCTTGAACCTTTTTAGTTCCATAACAAACAAATATATCTTGAAGATATTGGATTATTTGGAAGATAATTTAAGGAGATTTGGAAAATTAATACAAATATTAATTGGTGATAATTTATCATATATCTTTAATTAGTTAATTTAATTATATTAGATATTGATATTATCAACCAACTATATTTGTCAAATAGTCTATATCTCTCCAAATATTTTTAAATATTTATCTTTATCTTTATTTTAAAATATATTTGAGAGATTTTAGCAACAGAAAAGCCCAATCCAAGTCCAAGGAATTTAGGAACCCTTAGGGGGGCCTAATTTCTTTCTCTCTCCTTTCTTCTTCTATTTTTATTTTATTTTGTGTTTCATTGAGTGATAAACTTCTTGGGTTGATTCTATTGTAATTTCATTATGGATTCTAAGGTTAGAATGAAATAATTTCTTTGTTCTTTTTATTATTGTTGAGGTTTTCATTCATCTATGTCTTTTATCTTTGAATCATGTAAAAAGTAATGATTTTAAATGTATATGCATGTTAATCATATGAGTTCAAGGGTTTTTAAATTTAATTGAGACTTTACTTTGATTTTATTTGGAAACTTTCATGTGATTCAATGAGTTTTTACCAATAATTGAGACTTTACTTTGATTAAAGGTATTTATTCTAACTAAAATTAATTGGGACTTTACTTTGATTAATTAAGCTTTTTATTTGGTGAGGAGATAAAAGAATAGACATGATTAGACATAGTAAAATTTCATTGAGATTGTACTTTGATTGAATTTACTGTTGATAATCTAAAAGTTGTCACTTTTAATTGAAACTTTACTTTTAATTGGGACTTTACATTGATTAATTTCCAAATCTACAATAATAATTAATTGAGCAATAATCTTTAGATAACCGATGATGAATCTATTTTGAAAAAGCAATTGAATCAATCTATTTTCTTTACTACTGTTTTTATCTCTTTTTATCTTTTCTATTTCTTTCTTGTTTATCTCAATCCTCCCATATTTTTATTATTTTATTTGACTAACCGTTTTGTATATACTTTATAAGAACTAACTTGTTAAAAATCAATTTCGTGTTCGTTGGAAGACGACTTTGGGTTACTTTACCCTTTCTATTTTGTTGACTACTTTCTTAACAATACTGAAGTTGTTATAGATAGGTAGTATTAATTTGATCGCATTAACGACAACGTTATCAAGGATGCTTGGCTGAATTGTTTTTGGTGACTTTTCAGTTGCCATAATTTTAGTTACAATCAGCCATTAAGTTGTTATATCATTAATAATTTTAAGTCGAATGTACTTTCAACATATGTGTCTTTGGTAATTCCAGTGGTTAAAGCTTCTATATGAGCTGAACAATTTTCATCAATGAAACAGGCTGAGTTTTATTCAGAAAATATTAGAATTTTATGTCTTCTATCTTAGTGAGAGTGATGATCCTAAGTTCATGAGTGATTCAAGAATCCTTGAGTTTTATCAAAGGTCTTTTTCCCTTTGTGTGTTTAAACTCTTAGGCTTATGCTCCATTCTTGGAAGTCTGACGTCTATCAATTTCCACTACATCTTCTTTTCTATTTCCATTTTCTCGTTTTAAATAATTTCTGAAATTTCTTGCTTATTAGCATTCCAACCTAGATAGATCCATAAAACGAATTCACTCCTCTGGATTCACGTCGTTTGGTATTCAGAGCCTTGCTCATTAGATTTGGAATAGCAATTGAAGTTTATTACACAAGGTGAAGGCAACCCATGTTGAGTTGCATTCGATTACCGAAACGACAACAATGTTGTGAGCCAAAGATTGGTGGAGAAACTCAAGTTACCAACAAGCTTTCATCCAAATCGAGCATGGATCAAATTCAGTACAGGGCAATGTGTGAAAGAAGTATTATGTGATATTGCTCCCATGGACTCTTCCCATCATCTTTTGGGATAGCCAAGGCTTCGTTATAAAATGCTCAATCTTGATGAACGTTCCCTTTATTTGAGGCATGAGGGACATAAAATGAAGTTGAAATTTATGACACCAAGACAAGTCAGTAAGGATCAACATAGGCTGAAGGACAGAATAGAAAAAGAAAGAATATAAAAAGAAGCAATAGAAAATGTAGAAGGAAGGGAAAGTGAAGGAAAAGAAAAGGAAGTAGAGAAAAAGATGATGGAAAATATATTTGTCAATGTTTTTTTTTCAACAGTTTATTTTACAAGAACAAAAGGATAAGCAAATGAATGGAACACACCAGCTTCCATGTTTGAAAAGCAAGCTTGTTCACAATGGTTTATTATGCATTTGGTCTGCTGATGATAAGCAAAATAGTCCAACACAATGAATGGAATTATTTATTGTTACATATCAAGGGGGTATTGTTGGCAAGAGAGGTGCTCCACGGATTGCAACCACTAGAAAGGAACAAATATGGATATATTAAAGTTGAATTTGATCTTGGAGGAAGAGAATTATTTTCAAGTTGTTGAAAAGTTAAGTTCTTCACAAGATCACAAAAAACTTATATTAAAACTAGATAAAAATAAAGCCTTATTATTCGGGATGAATCTTCTTAAAGAAGGAGGGTATGATATGAATCGCATCATAGCTCAAATGGAGAAGGACTAATGCACGACTTTGTTGTAGATATTTTTTTGTTAAAGTAATTAGTTTGTTTAAATATGTTCCAATTCATTGTAAAATTGACTTACCAAATTATGTTTTCATTTAATCAATTAATGGGCTCTTAGTTTTTTTTCAAGTTGTAATGATGACCCAATTGCAACTTAGTCATCAGCCTTTGGGAGACTAAGAAGATGCTTGGTTGAACTGTTTTTGGTGACTTTTGGGTTGCAATCAGCCATTAAGTAGTAGGATCATTAATAGTTATAAGTGGGATGTAATTTCAATTTATGTGTCTTTTGTAATTTCAGTGGATAAAGCTTCTATATGAGCTAAACCATTTTCATCAATGAAACAGGGTGAGTTTTATTCAAAACATATTAGGATTTTATCTCTTCTATCTTAGTGAGAGTGATGCTCCTAAGTTCTTGAGTGATTCAAGAATCCCTGAGTTTTATCAAAGGTCATTTTCCCTTTGTGTGTTTCAACTCTTAGGCATATCTTCCATTCTTGGAAGTGTGACGTCTATGACTTTCCACTACATCTTCTTTTCTATTTCTTTTTTCTCGTTTTAAATAATTTCTCAAATTTCTTGCTTTTTAGCATTCCAACCTAGATAGATCCATAAAACGAATTCACCCCTCTAGATTCATCATTTGGTATTCAGAGCCTAGCTCACTAGAGTTGGTATAGCAATAGAAACAATGTTGTGAGCCAAAGATTGATGGAGAAACTCAAATTACCAACAAGCTTTCATCCAAATCGAGCATGGATAAAATTCAGTACAGGGCAATGTGTGAAAGAAGTATTATGTGATTTTGCTCCCATGGACTCTTCCCATCATCTTTTGGGATGGGCATGGCTTCATTTTAAAACGCTCGATTTTGATGAACGTTTCCTTTATTTGAGCCATGAGGGACATAAAATGAAGTTGAAATTTATGACACCAAGACAAGTTAGTAAGGATCAACATAGGCTGAAGGAGAAAATAGAAAAAGAAAGAATAGAAAAAGAAACAATAGAAACTGCAGAAGCAAGGGAAAATAAAGAAAAAGAAAAGGAAGTAGAGAAAAATATGATGGAAAATTTATTTGTCAATGTTTTCTCTTCTACAGTTTGTGATGTCATTTTACAGGAACAAAATGATAAGTAAGTGAATGAAACACACCAGCTTCCATGTTTGAAAAGGAAGCTTGTTCACAATGCTTTATTATGCATTTGGTCCACTGATGAGAACCAAATTCCTCAAAAACAACGCATGGAATTATTTATTGTTACATATCAAGGTGGGATAGTGTTGGCTAGAGAGGTGCTCCACGGATTGTAACCACTGGAAAGGAACAAATTTGAATATATTCAAGTGGAATTTGATCTTGGAGGAAGAGAATTAGTTTCAAGTTGGGGAAAAATAAAGTCCTTCACAAGATCATAATAAAGTTATATTGAAACTAGTAGAAAAATAAAGCCTTAAGATTCAAGACGAATCTTCTTGAAGAATGAGGGTATGATATGAATCGCATCACAACCCAAATGGAGAAGGACTAATGCACCACTTTGCTGCAGTTATTTTTATTTTTATTTTTATTTTTTAAAGTTATTATTTTGTTTAATGATGGTCCAATTTGTAAGACCCGTGGAAATTAATTAATTAATTAATTAATTAATTAATAAATGCGGGTGGTGGGAACTTTGATGACATGAAATATTAATTGGTATGACGTGGAAAAGTACTAGCTTTAATGGTTGAGAGTACTTGGTTGTGTGAGAGGATTGAGGTTTTAGTCCTATGTATGCCAATTGTGTGTATTTGATTTATTATTATTTTGATAATATACTTGAATTTGTTGAGTGATAGTATAATCATAGGATTATGATAATTATCACTAAATATGGGTTGGTTGGATGGTTGTGTATTGAATTGGCGTTAGTATGGTCACGGGTTCAAACCTTGAAAGACTTGAATTAAACCTTTTCTTTTTGCTAAATTTATCTTGGGAGTGAATGTGGAAGGGCAAAGGAAAACCTAGTGTAAGGAGCAGCCAAGGGAGCTGGAAAAATAGTATAAAACCTTAATAAAATGACATTACGTTGGTATAAAAGGTAAATTTTCGTTTTGCTCTATTTACCTCTCATTAAGGCCATTTTAGTGATTAAGGAAGGGAGAGAAAAAGGTTGTTTTGGGGCTGTCTTTGTGGCATAAAAATCAGAGCACAAATTCTGAGAGTGTGAGGAGAGAATTGAGTGTTATTGGGAGTAGACTTGAGAGGAAGAACTAGGCGGACTTGTGAATTGGAGAAGAACCCTCAAAGGCTACAAACTTTGTGCAAGGATTCCAGGTTAGGGGAAGCTGTTTTTACATGTGTATATAGTATGTGATATGATTCTGCGTTTCGCTCTTCTTAATTGGTTCCTATGGGTTGGGAATTTCGTGTGTGTGTGTGTAATAAGAGTGAAAATTGGTTGTTTATTGTTGGTTGCAAAACCTTTTTTTCGCCTTATATGATTTAGGGATGAGGGCTTGGGTATTGAATGGTTATTGTCGATTGAATCTCGACTTTTGGTAGTTTAAATAGATACAAAGCATGTTTATGTGGTTTAATTGTTGATAGGGATTGAATGGGACTGATTAAATTGTATGTTGGCATGGTTTTGGTTGATTTACGCGTAGACAGGGGAGAACCTCTACAAATTTCGCCCAAGCGAGTCCCTCTCGCCTAAGCGAAACTTGTAGAAACTCGTTCCTAATTTTTGGTCGAGCGTCTCGTTCAGACGACCCATTTTTATGATGAGCAACACGTTCTCTCGCTCAGACGAGAATGGCTAGCATAAGCGAGGTCGCGATGAGACAAGTTGCGTTTTACATGTGAATCCTCGTCCAGGCAAGGTGTGGTGTGTTGAGCGAGTGAGGGTCTCACTTAGGCGAGAGGGTCTCGCCTAAGCGAGAGATTGCGGTGAGCCATGTTTTACACTCGCTCAAGCGAGGAAGTCCAGCTTGAGCGAGAGAGATGCACTCGCTTGAGCGAAGATCCTAGCTTAAGCAAGAACGGTGAGAATTCATGCTTGTGTGTACTGTTCGAACTAGTTTGCTTGGTGTTCCCTAAACTAGGGGAATTATATTCATGTGTTTGTGTTGTTCGAGCTTGAGGGACTAAGTCCATAGGATCTGGGATGTGCTTGGCTTGAGTAGCGAGCAAGGAGTTCGTGATGGGTGGACTGCATGCGGAACATGAACGATTTAGTTCATCGGAAGTACTCTCGTTGGGATGAGTGAGCGAAGGAGTTCATCTCATGCTCAACTTGAGAATGCTATGAGCGAGCGAGCGAGGGAGTCCGGGTCCGAGCGAGGAGTTTGGATGACGGGCAAGGGATTCTGTGAAGTAGGACTACGAGCGGGATAGGCTCATAGGTTGGACCAAGAGCGAGGAAGGTCGTGGAAGCACCGAAAGTCCCAAGATTTAGAGTACATGCATGAACTCATAATACTTATGAGAGTGGAAGGTGTGACGTCTATCAATTTCCAATACATCTTCTTATCTATTTCCATTTTCTCGTTTTAAATAATTTTACAAATTTCTTGCTTATTAGCATTCCAACCTAGATAGATCCATAAAACGAATCCACCCCTCTGGATTCACATCATTTGGTATTCAGAGCCTAACTCACTACATTTGGAATAGGAATGGAAGTTTATTATACAATGTGTTTAATCAGAGGCAACCAATGTTTAGTTGCATTGTATTACAGAAGCAAGAACAATGTTATGAGCCAAAGATTGGTGGAAAAATTCGAGTTACGAACAAGCTTTCATCCGAATCAAGCATGGATTAAATTCAGTACAGGGCAACGTGTGAAAGAAGTATTATGTGATATTGCTCCCATGGACTCTTGCCATCCTCTTTTGGTATGCGGATGGCTTCGTTTTAAAACACTCGATCTTGATGAACATTACCTTTATTTGAGTCATGAGGGACATAAAATGAAGTTGAAATTTATGACACCAAGACAAGTTAGTAAGGATCAACATAGGTTGAAGGAGAAAATAGAAAAAGAAGAAATAGAAACTGAAGAAGGAAAGGAAAATGAGGAAAAAGAAAATGAAGTGGAGGAAAAGATGATGGAAAATTTATTTGCCAATGTTTATTTTTCTGCGGTTTGTGATGTCATTTTACAAAATCAAAAGGATAAGCAAGTGAATGAAACACACCAGCTTCCATGTTTGAAAAGGAAGCTTGTTCACAATGCTTTTATTATGCATTTGGTCCGCTGATGAGAAGCAAATTTGTCAAACACAACGCATGGAATTATTTATTGTTACAAATCAAGGTGGGGTAGTGTTGGCAAGGGAGGTGCTCCATGGATTGCAACCAGTGGAAAGGAAAAAATATGAAAATATTTAAGTTGAACTTGATCCTAGAGGAAGAGAATTAGTTTCAAGTTATGGAAAAATAAAGTCCTTCACAAGATCATAACAAACTTATATTAAAATTAGTAGAAAAATAAAGCCTTAATATTCGGAACGAATCTTCTCGAAGAAGGAGGGTATGATGAAGGATTATCTTGTTTCCTTTTAGATTTATGAATATGGTGAAGTTGTTTAAGAAAGCTTTTTGAAAATTCCCACTGGACATTAAGATAGCATGCTATCTAGATGTGAAGGTTCATTTCTCA
>Ga0214545_1011931_pt1 | contig 11688 bp, 8 predicted proteins | sample CNSS4metaG_FD_160064 | JGI IMG/M metagenome (GOLD analysis project Ga0214545, IMG submission 160064) | Root nodule microbial communities from cowpea collected in UCLA plant growth center, Los Angeles, California, USA - CNSS4 | ecosystem: Host-associated > Plants > Roots > Nodule | place: USA... | reverse complement strand
CTACTCATTGTTTGACTTATTATTCTAGAAAGCAAGGCCTAAACAATGGGCCAATCTTATTGTTATTCTATTGCTCTTTGATATACCTCTTCAAATCTTCATATCTTCTTTGGCCAATGTGAAGAGTGTGAGAAGCCCATGTGGGTTTGGGCCATCTTGAATGAAGCCCAATTGGATCTTTTTGAACATGCCTCTTGTTATTGGGCCTCTTGATGGGCTTGGGCTTGAGATGCATGTGGGCCATGGATTGGGCCTTGCGCATGATTTGGGCCTAGGTGTTGCCCAAGCTATAAGCCTTATTGGGATCACATCACTTGGCCCCTATCAGATCACGAGGAGGATTGGGCCGGTGGCTTACGAGATAGCCCAACCCCCGCAGTTGGCAAACCTTCACCTAGTGTTCCACGTCTCACAGTTGAGGAAGTATGTGTTTGACCTGACTCATGTGTTGGAAGTCGAGGATATACAGATCAGGGAAGACCTCAACGTGGAAGTGCCACCCATCACCCTAGAGGAGCGCAAGGTTGAAGAACGCCGAGGAAAGGCGGTCAGTCTCGTTAAAGTCATATGGGATCGGAGAACGGGCGACTCGACTTGGGAGTTGGAGGAGGACATGAGAAAATCACATCCACATCTGTTCACCTGGTGAGTCTTTATTTTTGAGGATGAAAATTTTTGTTGTTGCAGGGAATGTAAGGCCCATTAAAATCTGATGTTTCTCTTATGCCCCAAGTTAAAGGGGCTGCCCTTGTAAGTGGGCCTAAGGGGCTGGCCTAGTAGATAAAGCCACTCCTAGTTGCCTTAACTCATACTTCCACTCTTTTCAGTGAACCTTGAGCCGCAGCCGTCAACCCCCCTCTGCTAGGGTTTATGCTTTCGCTGTTACGTTGAGCCAGGAGATTTCGTTGCTCCATGTAAGTGTCCTTCGAGTTCATGCTAGTTCTCTTTTATCACTTTTTCGTAATCTGCAGTTAAGAGCCTTGGTTAACTCCATTTTTGGTTCTGTTCCACTCTCATCTCAGCCCTGTAGTTTGTTCCTAGAGTTGTTGTATTCCTCACGCTTGGCTGTCAAAGTCCTCTTATTCCTTTTCCAGGTAAGGGAAGCTAGAACTCTCCAAAATGTCTAAGACGTTTGTGGTTATTGGTGTTGGTCTTGCGTTTGACTGTATTTTGAGCATTGTTATAGATGCATAAAATGATTGGATTACTGTTTGGTATGCTATGTTGTCCGCTGTAGGAGAAAATAGTGGCGAGAACTGTTAAACTCGCTTAAGCGGGCATGTCTCGCCTAGGCGAGGTTAACAGGGGCTCGCCTAAGATTTTTGCCACGAAGGGTCGCCCAGGCGACCCACTGTAATTTTGAGCGAGTGAGCATTTCGCCCAAGCGAGAGCGATCTCGCCTAAGCGAGACCCTTCAGCCTGAGCGAGGGGCTGGGCGAGACAATGCGTGGTTTGGGTGTTTGGTTGCTCTGGGGTAATTGGTAATTGCTTGGGTATGATTGTTATGATGAAAAATATATAATGAACTGCTATGTATGAGTGATATGATTCATGGATGGTGAATGATGGGTATGGTATGAATTTGGCATGCAAACTAAATGAGATGGTTGGTGTTAAAGTGGCATGGTATTGGCATGAACTAAAATCTCATATCTATGGTTTGAGAGAAATGGATGGGTATGGAACCACTGAGAAAGAAATGAAAAAGGTGAATTATCAAGAGATGGTATGTGATATATATGTATGCGTAATAAACCTTTATTGCGTGGTCTGGTATGCTTGGTCCGTGTCAGTGCGTAATTCCTTGGAAATCCCTAGGTGGGATTTCAGGATCGCGCTTCAGTGGTCGGGACGTAATTCCATGGCCCTTGTTAGTGGGTGTCCATGGTGGTGCCCCATCTGTATAACTAGGTAAAGATTCAAGGTAAGGTTGCATCCTGACACTCTAAGGAGTCAGTGAGTCTCACCTAGAGCGGACTGACTCCTGTGGTGAAAGTAGCAGGAGGCCTGAAATTCTCTAAGGGCTAACCTTGTGGTGAGGGATTTGATTTATTGTAACAATGTAACACATAGCTCGGGGGTGAGCAGATCGGGGGTGAGCAGAGGTATCTATCACAAGTGCAAGCATTCACTGAATCCAACCAGGTTATACGTATCCGGATGAGTCGAGTCGAGTCTTAGTGTATTGGTTGAAGAGTCTTAATATGCTTGGATGATGTATGTATATTGGATGATGAAAAGTATATTGGATTGTATGATTAAAAACATTGTTGGCTCTAGCTTATCCTTTTCTTGTTGGTTGTTTATATGTCGTGTTCTTATCTTTGCAATGATCATCAAATTATTGATGGGAGCAGATGCGAGGGATAATCGTGGTCACCAGGGAAGAGACGACTCTGCTGCTTAGTTTTCTTGGGATATCTTTGGGGCTACGGCCTATGTATTTGTCGGTCTTTGCATTTTCTTGTGTTTCCAGTAGACTGTTTGTCTTGTTCATTTATAATTTGGTGGTACCGTGGTGTGTCAGGACTGCGCTGCTATATTATAACTGTGTGACGTTTTCTTTTTATTTTTGTAATGCTGTTTTTTTCTATATATGTAAAAGTATATGCAAATTCAAAGAACTAAAACCTGATATAAAAATCTAGTTTATTTAGTTAATTTTTCGTGTAACAATAGATTTTTATGTAAACCTGTTGTTAGGTAAATTATAGTTTATCTCAATAACGTTTAATTGTTGAATATTTTAAGTTTGGTGCCACAATGTATATTATTATTTGAAGTGTTATAATAATAGGTTATTTGAGAAAATTTATGGGAGATATTCTATAACAATATGAGACATGAATTTAGTTTTAACATCATTTCAATTAAAAACTTTAATACAAATAAATTTATAAATCCTTTTTATATAATACTTAATTTTTCATTTTTAATTAATATAGAACATAGACTTAGACGCTTAAATTATCAATTATCGTACGCAAATTGAAACGAAAACAATTAAATTGCATATCAAAATTCTTGCATAAACGAAGAGTTTTGAAAGAGGGGCACGTATTCAAAATGCTTCCTTCATTGTCATAATTACATATACTGTTTTAGCATTATAAGTAAGGTGAAAGTCTACAAATTAAGCTAGATGAGCAAGAACACCCACTAAAGGTGCCATAGTAACAGTTGCTGGCTCAGCTAGTTGGTAATCCTCCCTACTGTCTTCATAGTTATCATTTCCATCTGGACTCACAACTGCACCAACCAACACATTAGGGTTTGGTTCATTCTTATGGAACCATTCCTGGAACCCATCTTTGCATGATACTGGGCTAGGATCTTTTTTGATTGATATAATTGATGCTCCTCTGTGATGAACCTTTTGTGGAAAATTTGACCCGTATCCAATCATGTAACTCATGCCTTTAGGGTTAGAACCCAAAATGTAGTCAACCTATAAGGAAAACAAAAACATTGCTCACATATCAACCATTTTAATTAACTTAATCTAAGAAGGGATGAAGTACCTGGGATCGAACGATAGAAGTAAGATCATCAGGAGTAACAGCACCACCACTGCAGTGGAGGGGTGAACCATTTGAAGATAAATACTTGGAATAAACGGACATCACAAATGTTGCAGTAGCAACGTATTGATTATTGTTCCATGGTAAGAACCAGAAGAGACCCCCTGCTGTTTTCTGCACATTTTGGTTTGATTTCTGAGCACAGGAGCATATGTATTCCTCTGCCTGTGACTTGTATTGCGCCCATATCCCTGATGCCTCCACTTTACCATCCAAAACAAACTGCATCACATCCAAAACAAATTACTTTATTCCATGTGAAAGTTAGATTCGACTTAATTGTCTTCACCATTTGTGAGAATTGAATGATACCTTTGCTGCAAGAATATGTGCACCCACGTACTTATCATCCCAACTAAACTCTGATCTCACACCACCAATGTCACTCACTCCTCCCATGTAATCAAGGTACTTCTTCATGTTGGTCGCACGATAAAGCCATGCAGCTCCCCACACCAATTCATCCTGTTAATTAAAACAATTAAATAAATTTCCACATTTTACGTAATACAATATAGTATTTTATTACTTAAATATCAAAATTATAACTAAAGTAATTGATATGCATAATTTCATTTGATTTTTATTTCCCATAAGTATTAATTAGCGTCATTCAGTGATTTATACACACCTCGAAGCCGCTACTGGAATATATTTCCCTTGCTGGTGTGATACTGTCTGAATACTTACCTCGATGAGTGTTCGCAAACTCAAACAACTGCAAACAAAATCAAGAACCATAAATTATCACCAAAAGAAAAATTAGAAAATCAGTTATACTATGGTAATATGCAAATGTATATTTTGTAATAGTATTTTGACTTTTTCTCACGAGATAAAATTTTTGTTAATTTGTATCTTAAAAATTAACGACCCCACCCACCATAATAAATGATATGGTTTTAAATATGTTTTTATCTTTGATTTTATATGAAAATTACGATCGGTTCCTTTTCAAAATTTGGATTTAATTTAGTTTTTTAACTTTAGACATATATTAATTTAATTTGTTTCACTTGTTAAGTTTATTTGACTAAATCTACCACTTTCTAAAGTTGAAGATTAAATTGAACAAAATTTTTAAAAATAAACTAATTTTAAATTTAGAAAAAAAAATATACACATATTTAATCCTATATCATATATTTGGGTTTATGTAACCATGTAAACGGTTTATCTAGGGCTAATGTATATACTTACCTGCGTAGCATGAAGTAACATGGTGGAGGAGTATTTTTTATCCACGGATTCAAATGCTATGGAGGCAGCTGCTAAGGCCGCTGCCGATTCGGCGGCAAGATCCGAACCAGGATTTTGATCATTGAGCTTGTAAGAAGTTCGAAGAGTTGTCATATCTTCCGGTCGCATCCAACATTGATGATCAGAATCTACATCTCCGATCTCGCCGTAGAATACATCAGGACTGGTGTGTGCTTTAATCAAATAATCTGTGCCCCATTTGATGGCGCTAAGCGCGTTTTGGAGTTCCTTCTGCTTGGAAAGTTCGTCTTTGAACTCTATTGTGCTCCATGAAAGCATGGTTATGGTGAATGCTAGTGGAAACCCTAGTTTCAGGTTATCTCCAGCATCATAGTATCCACCCACAAGATCAATCTGCCAGAAAAAAATAGTTAATAGTTTGAGTAAAAAATATTTCTTGTCCAACAATTTGTTCAACTTAAGAGAAAATAATTGAGATTATAATAATAAAAATAAAGATATCACATGTCTAAATTAATTCAGTTCTTATTATGGACACTATTTTTCTTCTTTTTTTCCAAAAATAAGATATACACATTGAATTAATCTGTCATCATACTAAAAGAACATATAGTTGTCTATCAATGTGTTCAATCTTATCACTCATGGGATAAAAATTTGTATTAGTTGATGAACCATCAAATAAAAATGATTATTGTTGGCATCTACATAGTCTTGTTATTAAATAAAATAGTTATGAGATATTAAGTTATGAAAAATTTCTTCTCTGCAAGAAAAGTTTGGACTGTTTCGTGTGCGTTAGAGTCAATGGATTAAATTTAGAAACAGACTGAATAATGATTAAAGTTTTAAAAGCAAAAAAAACTGACATATACAAATGGTAAGAAATAATGATAATAAAAATCATAATGTTTGGATTCCATAAAATTATTTAAATATTTTAAAGTTTATTGTAACTTACGAAACCGTCATGTTGAATGCGATTTTACGCAGTGGTTTTATTCTTATTTCTAATTAAGTATACGTTAACATTATATATCTAGGGCAAAATCATTTTAAAATATTCAAAACAATTAGTATATCAATTGACAAATACAAATATTTTTGTGTAATTATCACAAACTAATTTAACGAACAATATTAATAAAACCATTTTTTTTCAACAACATATCGTTACTTCATCTAATACTCTACTCCAAATCCGTACATAAAATTTCAAACTCAAAACACATAGAATGAAAAAAAAAAGTAATTAAAAACAACTTGGCTCTTTTAAAATTAAAAATGATTAATCTTAATAAAAAAAATTGGAAATTAAAATGAAATAGAACTGAAAAGGTAAAATAAGATAAATTACTCCAGCGTCTTGGCCATCTTTAAGTGCTGAATCTGCTCTCCAGGCCACCCTCTGATTGGGTGGCAACTTCCCTGAACGTTGGCCCTCAAAATACAGCAAACTATTTGTCAGGGCTTGTTTGTAGTCATGATGATCACAGGCTACATCATGAATTTGGAAACAACACAAAAGGAGAACACTCAAAATCAACACCCTGCTTTCACTCATCACCATTGATGATTTCATATGGCAACAAGGAAACAACTATTTGGTCTATGCTTTCAAATGTTCAACATGCCTACCCTATTTATAGCACAATCACTCTGCAAAATAATCTTATAATTATCTCATAAATAAATATTTCAAACTTATTACTATTTCTGACAAATTCACTGCCGATTCTATCATCCAAAATACTTTTAACCCACAAATATAATATTTTTGCTCTGTAACTCTTAAAAAAAATATTAATTTCTATTTTCATAAATTAAAATATTTTTATGTAAAAATAAAAGTAAAAACTTTAATATAAGTTCTGTAAGCTGAATAAACCAATTTTAATTTTCCTTTCAAAAACAAAACTTGTCCAAATAAGCCTAGATTCACCTTCTTTTAAAAATGTTTAAAATTTATAGTTTTATAAATATTATTCTTATGACTAATTTTCCGCAATTAAACATAAGCAAATATTTTATGAGGTTATATTTTTAAGAAAATATTTATACTTTTGGACGTTACCCCACTCAAATCAATTTTAATTAACGATATAATCATAATTTCCATGATTACTTTATTATATATTACATAAATTGTAAGAACTGAATGGTGCTTTGATTTTCTATAGCTGACTATTTTATTTTCAAGTCATTAATAATAAGAAAATCATTTTCGTTATGTATATTACATAAATTGTAAAAACTGCCGTTTGACGTTTTATGTTCCCAATCAGATCATTATGATGAAGGTTAATGATTAAATAATTATTTTCATTATGAGTTTATAAATCATAAAATTTAATTAGACCTTTGATATTTTACATTTGACTTTTACTATGTTTCAACTCAAATTAACCATAATAATTAATTATAAATAATATTTTCATTTTATTATTATTATATTCTTTTTATTCTAGTGTATGTTACACTTCAATAATTATTACAAAAACTGTTTTTCAATATCAGTTCTCATACATTTATAATGTTAGAAAATAATTTATATAATACTAAAAAAGAAGTATTAACTTTGACTTTTATTTTCAAATTTTTTAATCCTCTTTTCTCAAAATTGTTAATTTTATGATTTTGTTTTTTAAACTTAACCAAGATATTTAAGAAAATTATGGCCACAATGTCATATTATAAATTCTGTCAGAGTAGCTATAGTTATAACTGCATTAATTATATTTATTTATAACTAGTTAAAACACATGTTACCTGTATTTACATTTTTTATTAATAAAAGATATTAAAATTATTATTATTATTATTATTATTATAAAATTAAATTTAAATAATTTTATAATTTTATATTGTAAATAGTTTTATTTATTGTATAGTAGTTTTATAATTAAAAAAGTTGTTAAGTTTAAAAAAACGGTCAAATTAAATTAAAAAAAAAAATAGTTACTTAGAGGGTAAAATTAATAAAATAATTATTTCAATTTAAAAATATTTTATATAAATTAAAATTGAAAAATAAATATGGACACTCAAAAACAAAATCTCTTTGCATATTAATTTTAAAAAAGTTTATGTAAATAATAAAGTTGAAAAACAAATATAAATATTAGAATCTTTATATCTATATATGGATAAACTTTAAAGATTCAAACATTATTTTCATTTATGACTTTATAAATCATAAAAACTAATTACAACTTTTGATATTTTACATTTGACTTTTTTTATGTTTCAACTCAAATTAAGTATAATAGTTAATTATAAATATTATTATTGTTATACATTTTCTTCTATGTTACACTTCAATAATTATTAAAAAAACTGTTTTTCAACATATATATATATATATATATATATATATATATATATATATATATATATAATGTGAGAATAGTTTATAAATAACTAAAAAAATATTAACTTTGACTTTATATTTTCAAAATTTTTAATCCTCTTTTCTTACAATTGTTAATTTATGTTTTTTTAAACTTAACCAAGATTTTTAAGAGAATTTTGACCACAATTTTCTTATCATATTATATTTTTTGTTGGGAGTTATGGTTATAACTGCATACATTTATTTATAACTAATTAAAACATATGTGTTACCTATATTTACATTTTTTTATTAATAAAAGACAATAAATTTATTATTATCATAAAATTAAATGTAAATAACTTTTACAATTTTATCGTAAATAATTGTATTTATTTTATAGGTAGTTTTATAATTAAAAAAGTTGTCAAGTTTAAAAAAAAGTCAAAAAAAATTAAAAGAAAAATAATTACTTAAAATATAAAACTAATAAAATAATTATTTTAATTTGAAATTTTTTATGTAAAATAATATTGAAAAATAAATATGAACATCCAAAAACAGAATCCTTTTCAAATATTAAGGTTAAAAAACGGACAAATAAAAAACATTAAATTAAAAATAATTACTTAAAGAGAAAAATTAGTAAAATAATTATCTTAGTTCAAGAAACTTTTATGCAAAGATTAAAATTGAAAAACAAATGTGAATTGTACCATCACGTCGAATATTATTAATTTAAATAATAAAATTAAGAAATATGATGAAAATCTCATTTATTATACTTCACTTACCAAAAATGTGGAAAATTTTAAAACATTTATTACATTGGAAGTTATCCAAAAATCCATAGTTTATGAAACTCCAATACAATTTCCAAATTCACAAATCAGTAAAACACTGTTTACAAAGTTCATAAAAACAATAATTATACAACTCTAGTAAAAGTTTTTCCCAACTAACCCTCTATGTAATTCTATTCCTCACTAGCACTACCTGCAACATAATCTGCTCCCGTGTAACACATTACACGATCATTGCCAAACACAAGCAGATAGGGTGAGCTCATAAACAGTTAACATATAAGTTAATAAAATCAAGATACACCCACCTAATTTATTCTAGTTAATTCTTGGCCAAGACCTTATTCTCCCAAGGTTTTTCAACCTTCAATTAACACAATTAATTGACCATGGATTCATAATATATGATGCTCCCACGAACATGCCCGCTCGTGGTCCTGCCTCTACAAACCTCCCCGCTCGTAGTCCTGCCTCTACGAACCTCTCCTCTCGTAGTCCTACCTCTACGAATCTCTCCACTCGTAGTCCAAATCTACGGACCTCCCCGCCCGTAGTCCAACACACGTGATCCATCAACTACGAACCTCCTCTCTCGTAGCATCTCTCAAGTGTGAGCACGAAACATACGAACCTCCCCGCTCGTATCCCCACACGAGAGTATCAGGATATGAACCTCCCCGCTCATATCATCACGTGTTCACCACCATCCATGACACTACCCACTCATGGCACAACATCTCTTGATCCAAGTCTCACATCACAACATGATAACGAAAATAAGAAAAGCACTCTACGCTACACAAGGTACATACTCAAGTTGGTCTTAGGGATTCCAATACTTCCACGAACCTGCCCGCTTGTGGTCCAACTCTACGGACCTCCTCGCCTGTAGTCCAACTCTACGAACCTGCCCTATCGTAGTACAACATGCGTGAACACCTACTATGAACTTCCCAGCTCATAGCATCCTCAAGTGTGAGTACGGAACATACGAACGTCATCGCCTGTATCCATCACACATCTCACATCTTCGTTACGAACCTCCCCACTCGTAAGTAATTCAACATATCCCTAACCAAGCCTTCAAGATCGTCCATGCAAATTCATCTACAACGGATCCCTGCCCCTGCACTATCGCCTGACGCTGCCTAAGTGCCTAATCCCCTGCCTCCAAGCGCCACTCGTCCAATGACCCCACTATTTGTGGCTTATCGCATGGCAGAAGCATATCTGTTGCCAGACGCCATACCAGTAATTCATATTCTACTAGTTTAGGCACAACAACATGAGTTCTGGCACATCCAAGCATTGAATTCATACATCTAGCACACCAATTTCATTTGATTACAATTCCCATACCACCTTATTCCTCATAACATTTTCCTAAGTACCAATCAACATAAACACTCAAGCATTTCATCATGAAAGTAAGCATCACTTTAATGTTACTAAAAAGGTACATCATAATATGAATCTTTATATCAGCAGTCCAATATATTTGCGATAACACAAATATCACAGCACATATACTACCACTTCCAATCTGAGGCATCACATCCTATTTCTGGATTTATTAAAATCCCATAATTCCCATCTCAAGCACAAGTTCCTTTTATTAGTTGATTAGCATTATTATTGTGTCCTTCCTACCTATTAAATACCTTCACACACATTCTCTAACATCTCTCAAGCATACAAGTGATAAGGTGATATTAACAGAACCTTTTTTTTCTCTTTTCTTTCACAACTTAATTTAAGTCAACTTTCATTAAATTCCTAACTCTTACCCATGCAACGACACACACCAAATTGAACACTTAGGCATCATGCAATCAAACCAATTTTCATACTAAAAACCATTTCCCCAATGACCCCAGTGACCCCAATGTCAGTTTGCCCCAGAAGCAGCCCAAACAGCTATTGGTTGTCGCAATCGGAATCGCAACGGGACAATGAACCAAAATAGAAAACAGGTTTAAAAAGAGATTTGGAGTCACCACCATAGTTATTTCTTGAAAACTATGGAAAACCATGAAAATAAGACGAGTATGCGGAAAAACCAAATTTTTTGGTTCAGGAGTCGGTTACGCGTACGGAAATGTGTTAGCACCCTACAGAGCCCGCCCAAAGGCGGTACCCTTAATTAAACATGCAAAGTTGATGTGGTTTTTCAAAACATTAATTTTCCCTAAATAAAAAGAGACAAATAATACTAAAAGAAAAAAAAGTTTGATTTTTGGGCCGACAAGGATTCACCTTGGTCCTACGTATTCTCATTAAAAATGAGAAATCATGGTTACATAGTTCTTTAAGAAAAATGATTTGGAAAACTATTTGGAAAAAAGAAAGATTTAAATTATTTAGAGGTGAACCTGACAAGGACTGGCCTTGCTCCTACGTATCTCACAATGGAGAATCAAGGATCACGTAGTTCTTAAAAAGATATCTTTGTTTAAAAACGTTGATGTTTTTATATTTTGAAATTTTATATTTTTTTTTGGTATTTTTGAATTACTTGAAATCATGTGTCACACGACGTGAATAGTCAGACATACACTAAAAGAGAAAGAAAACTATTTTGGTATTTTTGAAAATGAGTGCCTCACGGTGCGGGCGACTACCAGACACAATAAAACAAAAAAGAACATTTTTTCATTTTTTAGATTTTTCTATTTTTTTTGTAATTTTTATAATGTAAAACATTTTTGTTTTCTCCTTTTTTTTGGAAAAAAAAATTTAATAACAAAAAAAA
>Ga0214545_1011930_pt1 | contig 11689 bp, 8 predicted proteins | sample CNSS4metaG_FD_160064 | JGI IMG/M metagenome (GOLD analysis project Ga0214545, IMG submission 160064) | Root nodule microbial communities from cowpea collected in UCLA plant growth center, Los Angeles, California, USA - CNSS4 | ecosystem: Host-associated > Plants > Roots > Nodule | place: USA... | reverse complement strand
AAAATCTTAAAAGCCAAAAAAAAAAAAAAAAAAAAAAAAATTCAAAAAGTATAACTATGATTTTGTTTTGAAAAAATATTTTATTGGTTACATTTAAACTATGTTTTTTTTCTTTCTCTTTAGATGCAATACATTATGTTTGTTCACTCAAAATAACAAAAATTAAAACATAAACAATTGTTATGCTGATCATCACGCAAGCCATGTGTTATCTGGACAGTTCAGAAAAAACTAACTTGCATTTCTTATGCAGATGGACCGGGACGCACAAACCTGACCTATTTTTTGTAAATTAAATGTGAAGTGGATTGGTCTAGTTCTGTCTTGCTTTTTACGAATCAAATACGGGACATACCGGAATCCTAATATATCCACATAGCACAAATGTTTAAACATTTGTGCGTGCATAGATTACATGTTATATGCTAGGTTATGCATTCAAACCTAAATACGTGTCTCTATTCATCATGAATTATTATTATTATTATTATTATTATTATTAGTATATTATCTCCATTGAAGCAAATCCTTCAACAACTTTGTTTCATTATCGCATAATAAATAATTTGGTAAAAGAAATAACCCAACTTAAATAATAAATACACACATTCCCTTTTGTGATGATATTATACTCTATAGTAAAGTTTCAGCGTCAATTTGAAATAAAGAAAGAATATTAATAATAAGAAAGAAACAATTAGATATTGATGACAAGAAAATAAGGGAAGAATGAAGGTTGATTATGACCTTGCGCCTTTGGCTTTCAAATATGTAATAAAGATCAAAGAATAGAAGGAACTTAACGTATGTGTAATTTTCTTTGGCTTAGTAAAAGCCAAATGTCACATAGTTATTGGTTGATATTGTCAGGATACCTCTTACCATATAACGCACCACTTTCTTTTTTTCTTTTTTATTGGAAACGATAAATGTAACATAATAATTATTAATCTATTCTGTCAATGTACAGATACGTTTTCTTTCACCACATAATGCATAAAAAAATTTATAAGAAAGACTAAATTTGTAATTACAAGAGAAAATCTTTTACAGTTGTAGCTTAAGAATGAAGAATCTTTTACAGTTGTAGCTTAAGAATGAAGAACGTTGGCATCATTAATAAAGCAAGAAAGAAAAAAAGGTCCTATATTTTTAGAGGAGAAAAGAAAGTTTCCTTTTTGAAAAGGATTGTGAAGTATATTACAGGTATAATGTCCCACCACCATTAAAGTTAACGCGGAAACCATAAAAAAGGTTCCTTGATTTGGATTGGATAAGAAACCACCACGTAAATTCGTGAGTCCAAGTCTCCCCTACAAAACGAAATGGTCCCATCAAAACCATGCCCCATTTTCTCATTTCACCATTTAATCATGCCACACTCTTTGCCAAAACAAATGCCAAATTTTCCACATCCATAGAACACTACTTCACCCCCTCAATACCTTAATTTCTGTTCCACCAATGTCTCCTCCTAAAACCCCAGATGTCGGTGAACCCAAACATCCCCTAGAAGAACATCATAGACATGTTGTTCATCTAGCGTTGGTTTTGACAGCATGCATAGTTGGCGTGTTCATGTTTCTCTTCACCGTCTCCACACTCATAAGGTACTTTTATTCCAGGAGATATAACCGCAGACCCAATGGAACAAGAGACACGCCCATATTGTTCGATTTGAACGGAGATTCTCCCACTGCGAACAACGACGATGACGTGGCGGCGGACCAAGATGACGACTTGGCGCCGGTCCACCACGTGTGGTACATCCGCACCGCCGGTCTCCAACAGTCGCTGATAGACTCCATCACCGTCTTCAAATACAGGAAAAACGAAGGAATCATAGACAGCTCCGAATGTTCCGTGTGCCTCGGGGAGTTCCAACACGACGAAACCCTCAGGTTGTTGCCCAAGTGCAGCCACGCGTTCCACGTGCCTTGCATTGACACGTGGCTCCGGTCGCACAAAAACTGTCCCCTGTGTCGCGCGCCTGTGGTCCACGATGAAACTGGAGCCGTCGATCAGAATGTTCAGATTGGTTCACACGTGTCTGTGTCTGATCATCAGAATCAGAACCGTGAGGTTCCGGCGGAGGATTCTGATGATGGGGCTGGATTAGAAGATGGTGGTGGTTCTGGTGAGTCCTCCGGTGGAACAGAAACGCAGCCTCTGAGAAGATCGGTTTCGATGGATGTTTCTTCTGCTTCAAATTCAATGCTTCGTGATGTGGGAGTGGATATAGACACCCCTTATGGAGAAAAAGTGAGTTCCAGTAAGATTCATATGAGTATCACAGAGAAACATGGAAGTTCAAGTTCAAGTTCAAGTTCAAGTTCAACCACGATTCACAAGTTGGCTTCATTTGGACGTGCGTTGCAAAAGGGACCAGTCTCAATGAGAAGATCGTTTTCACATAACAGGAAATTTTTGTTCTCCACACACTACAGGAGTCAGAGTTCTACTCTTCCATTGTGATGAAGGGATTTTGTGGTGTGTAATGAATGTGTTCCTTTACAGACAAAACTATGCTTCAGATTTACCCTTATCAATATGCTAAACGTATATGGCTGCTATAGAAGTATAGTGATACAAAACATTATACGAAAAGTTTGAGAGTTTTGACCACTGTTTTGTCTCATGCTACATGCTCTCTTTTTTGTTCTATAAAATTTCAGATGAAACCTTCCCTTCGTGATCGCCTGTCTTGGTGAAGCAACACTATATTTTTTTTTTTATATATATTTTAAATTTTCGTTTATATTTATTTTATTAGTTAAATATAATATTCTATTATTAAAATGGACTGTAGAGTAGAAGGTGGAAAGCAAAAGTGTCAAATCATAATTTTTCTCCAATGGATTATATGCATCCAATAGTTGGCACATGAAAATTATATCAAAAGTCTTTTATATGCACTACACAAGTCCTGTACTGTATAATTCTTATAAGAATTTCTAGAGACTTAAGTTACATAAAATTTAAGATCTATGACCTTATTAATATCTAGGTCAAAAGAATAAAAAATAATATTTAGAATGAAAGTTTTATATAAGAAAAGAAAATTTATTGTAAAATATTGAAAATAATATGAAATTCATAAAATTTAAATTAAAACTTCGTTGTTTTTAAATTAGACGAGTTAATAGATGAATAATACTTTTCTCATGTAATATTTTTAAATGATAGTACCCGTTTTAGGAATTATATCTACAATAATTAATATTAGGATCATGATACTTTGACACTTAAGTTTACCCTCATATTTATTACTTTATCTTCAATCTTTTTTCTTTTCTTTTTATAGTCTTAAAAGTTTATTCTTTTTAATAATCATATTATTCCTAAAAATGAGTTGATAAGTAATTGATAAAATGTCAAAAGATTTCTCTTTATGTTAAGAAAACTTCTATTAAACTCAAAGTTTATCTGATTCCTTTATTTTTCGTGTCTTATCAACTGTTAGTAGACTCCAAACATTGAAAACTACTTTCTAAACATAGATGTGAACATTAGTCATTAGCTCTCTGAATAGCGCTTATGTTTAAATATATTATTATGAATTATACTAACAAGTGGTTCTATGGTGTAGTGGTTAGCACTCAGGACTTTGAATCCTGCGACCTGGGTTCGACTCCCGGTAGGACCTACCTCTTTTCTTTGTGAAGTTTTACAGTGCCAGTTTTTTATCAAAGGTTTGTAATATTAAAATAATATATTTTTATCAGAACTTGGGTCATATTTTTTTAATCGTAAAAAATTAAATTGTAAACGATAAGAGATTAATTCATCTCAGAAATGTTTGTTAGTACTAAACCAAAGATTATCCTTGTCATGTCTCCTAAATTTTTCACAATCGATATTTATAATTATAGCAATTGAAAAGGTTAAGATGGTTTGACTTGGTCAGTAGAGTCAGTAGCAAATTTCAACTTCACATGACTCATTCACTTATCAATTCAAGAAAATTTCTGTCATCATAACAGGGATGGATACTGAGAAAATATTTTGGAGGTATCAATTTCTTTTTTATAAGCATATAAAAATTTTAAAATGTCAAAAATATATTAAAATTAAAAAATAATATTTTTATTTATAACTAAATTTTATGCGGATAAAATATAATTGTAGACTAAAGCCTCACTTACACACATTTAATATGACAGGTCTTATGTTGACTAAATAGATGTGATGTACTAAACCATGGGACACGAAATGAGTTTGGATGGTCTTGGAGAAATTATAGAGTAATTTTTAGTTTTTATTTTATTTTATTTGGTTTTTAAAAGTTTAGTTTGAAACTATGATGTATGATTTAATCCTTAATTAGCGAATATTAAGTTGGTCATTTTTGTTGAGAAAGATCCCATCGTACTAATGGTAGCAATGATTTAGTGCATGCTAGGTTTAACTTATTTTAAAAAGAAAACTAATTATTGTATCAATTTCAAACCATTTTTGAAATATGTAATTATTTTTTCTAGAAAATATATACTCAACAAGGGAACAAATCACATCCAATATGTAATGTGAAGAAGAAAAAACCAAGTTCAAAGTTGTTTAATGTGTGATGTGACTCCAAAGACCAGCTTAGCTCAAGAGTTTTCCAAAACTAAATTTTACTTATGGTAACCACGATTTATTAGTTGATATATTTGATATATGTATTTGACTTGGGTGATTTATGATGATTATGGGAGAAATTTTTGAAGAGATGATGAAGTGTGAGATGAGGAGAAAGTAATAGATTTGTGAAATCGTTTATTAAATTACTAATTTATTTTTATATTTAATATTTATTTATTTTAAATAATTCTATTTATTTGACCTTTTAATTTTTTATGATTATTCCTATAAATTAATAAATAATATTTTTAAAAAACTAATATTTTTAAGAAATATTTACTTTTATTTACTCAACTAGTTTTTTTAATCAAAAAAATTATATTTTAAAAAAATATACCCAATGACAATTATAACATTAAAGTAAAATCTAGCTATCAACCTTCATTAATTCCATCAAATCAATCACACATACTGATAAGCTTTTTGCTCAAATGCATTAATTTTTCCATCAAAGCAAATAATTTATTTTTCTTTTCTATTTAGTTTATCTCCAAACCATGCACCCCTAAAAAAGATATGTATGTTGATGCAAGGTGTACGTTGCATAAAAGGGACTTGTCAAAGAAATTATGAGTAAAGGCAATAAACACTATAATTTTGAACAAAAGAAGGTCAATTTTAAGACTAGTAAGTACCAATCAAACTTAAAAAATCTAAAATCATTGGTTGTGTTTGTTTAAGTTGTATTCCATAGGTTAAAATGGACAAATTTGACAAGAAGGCAACATTTTGTGTTCTCATTGGATACAAGAGCACTTGCGATGCTTATAGAAATGTTCAACCACAAAATAAATAAAAATCTCAAGTGGAATTGTCAAGTTTATGAAAGATCATCGATAGAGTTAACAGAATCAAATGAATTAGTAGTTGCCAAAAATCTCACAATTCTTCAATTATGCATATGACATTCCTGTCAAAAATATCTAAGATTTATAAAATATGCAATATGGTCATCATAGAACTTGCAAAATTTAAAGCAATTGAGAAAATGAAAAATAGATATATTCCGTGAAGAGAGCCACGATAATTGAAAAAATCACATTGGGAAGCCCGTAAACAAGTTTCAACACAAGCAACTACAAAAGCTAAATGGGTTTTTAGTACCAAATTTAATTAAACGATTTCATAAATAAATACAGAAAAATTATATTTTGACTCCCATTTTTTTAACTCTCATTTTTTACTTTCTGATGTGATTTTAGTGTGGGACTGATTTTTTCAAAGAAAAATATAGTGATACATTGATCAATAACTTACACTAAATCACGTCAAAAAATAAAGAATGTGATTCAAAAAATAAGAGTCATAATATCATTATCCATAAATACATAATAAACTTGGCAATCGGTTATGTTGAGTTGTTTGGACACCCTACAACAAGAGTGTTTTGTATCTAACAAGAAAAAAAAGTTTCCACGCAATGCAAAAGATTGCTTATTAGGTCACGTTATTTCTCAACAAGGAGTTTTCATGGAACCACAAAAAATTGAAATTTATGGCAATGACCTATTCCAAAGACCAATAGGCTTGTGGAAGGGTTTTTGATCTAACAAGGTATAATTCACGTTTTATATGAAATTATGGCAAAATAACCAAAGCTTTGAAAATGCTATGACAAAAAGAAAATGTTGAGTTGACTCAAAACACAACCAAGTCAACCTAACGCCTTTAGATAGCTGCATAAAGCTATTACCTCTAGTTTAGTATTGTCGATGCTTGATTTTTCCCTAGTCTTTTTTCATAAAATGCAACACTTGGAGAAAAGTATTAGAGATTGTACTATTCCAAGACAAAAAAAAAAACCATAACTTTTTTCAACAAAACATTCACAAACACATATCTCGATTTGTCGTAACAAAATACTATCGACTAACGTTTGTGGATCAAAGAAATACTAGTATAGTCATTGGTATATGGAAACAAAACTGAGATGAAAAAGATTGCTATTCAAAGCCACCTCTTATAAACCAATATGTAAAGTCTCTTAACCAGCTGGCCAACTATAAAATAGCCAAGAAAAAGAAGAAACAAAAGTCCGAAATATGAGAGAGGAAGAAGGGAGAATCCCATGACCTTCCCAATGGGTGTGAAAGGAAGAGCAATTCCAATGGCAGAAGTGACAACAGTGGAGAAAATCACAGGCCAAGATGCAACCTCCTGCATGAAAGGGATTTTCTCAGTCCTGATCAAGTGGATGATCAGGGTCTGCAACAGAAGACCTTCAATGAACCAAGCTGTATGAAAAAACTTCTGAGTCACATCAGTGTAAGCCTTGTAATAAAACCAAAGAAGCATGAGTGTTGCAACATCACACAGAGTGCACACTGATCCATTCCACACTATGAACATCGACAACCCTCTTTCTGAGGATTTGTGAGGTGTCTTCACATACTCTTCATCCATCTTGTCCCAGGCTATGGCAATCTGTCCCACACTGTAGATGAAATTCTGAGTCAGAAGCTGTGTAGAAGTTAAGGGCTCGTACTTGAACACCAGTGTTGCTATCAGCAGTGAAATCACACTTCCCAAGTTAGCAATCACTGACATCTTAACATACTTCATTGTGTTGCCAAAACTCAGTCTTCCGTGCTCCACTCCCGCAACAAGCACGTTCAGATCTTTCTCAAGCAAGATAATATCTGCCATGTCTTTTGCAATGGCCACTCCTGAATCCACAGAAATGCTTACATTCGCAGCATCCAAAGCCAGTGAATCATTCACTCCATCTCCCAAGAACCCAACAACATGGTTTCCAACCGTTTGCAAGGATTGCACCACATGGAGTTTCTGAATTGGAGTGAGACGTGCTAGTACTGTGGCTCTTTTCACTGTCTCATGAAACGTGTCTTGGTCAAGTAGCTCTAGTTCAGGACCTGTTATTACATGATCGATGCTTATTCCAACTTCTCTGCATACCCTTGTTGTCAGGGAGAGGGAATCGCCAGTTAAAACCTTTGCTTTCACTCCCTTCTCACACAATCGCCACAGTGCTTGCTTTGCTGTGTCCTTAGGTGGGTCGAAAAATGTTATCAGACCAAGGAACACCATGTCTTTTTCGACATCCTCGTCTTCTCTCTTGCTTCCGTTACTTGTTTCACACGTTTGCGGCTGCAATGTCACATGTAATATGAAATAGTCACTGAGGTGCTCCTATGAGAAGAGAAATTTAAAGAAGACACAGGAAGTGATTCTAAGCCTGTTATACTATATTGATGCAAAAGCAAATCAATGTCATTGGTATGAAAAGAAAGATTGAAAAGAAGAAAAGACACACCATTTCCATTTCCAGCTTCCTTATAGCTACTCCTAGAATCCTTAACCCTTCATTGCTAATATCTTCTGAGAGATTCAAAATACGCTGATAATCATCGGAAGAGAAGGGGGAAATTTCATCTTGTTCGAAATTCTCAATAAAAGAACAAACTTTCAATACTTCTAACAGTGCTCCTTTTGTTACCATGAACCGGCCAAAGAATTCTGAGTGTCTGTCTTCTGTTTCTATGATGACAGATACTCTTCTTCTGATGAAGTCAAAAGGAATCTCATCTATCTTCCTCCACATTGATGGCCGAAACCTGAATCCATTTGAATATACAAATGCCAGAATAGCATCATCCAGAGGATACTTCTGATCGGTCTTAAAGTAAGAGTTGAGGAAGGCATAGCGCAAAACTTTTTCTTGGGGTAAACCCCTGTAATCAAGATGATTAACCATGATTGCATGATTCATTGTAAGGGAGCCTGTCTTGTCAATACAAAGAATATCCCTGCAACATTCAAAAAATATAAGTACAAGGAAAAAGAATTAGCTAGAGAATAGAAAGTTGAATCATATTTTGATACAAGTTAGTTCAATTGTCTGCAACTGCATCTGAATTTAGAGTCTAAGTTAATCCTTACATTGATCCCATATCGCGTATAGATGTTAAACTCTTTACTATGCACCTGTCTTTGGCCATAGCAAGTGCTCCTTTTGCAAGGCATGTGTTGATGATGAGGGGAAGCATTTGAGGATTCAGGACAGATGCAACAGAGATGGCAAAAAGAACGCTTTGGGTCAAATTAAGAGATGTCAAGTAAGTTACCACAAACATGATGGTAACAACTACTAGAATGACAGAAATAAGCAAGTAAAATATCCATCTGAGACCCTTTTCAAAATCATCTGGTGGCTTCTTCTTCCCAACTATTGAAAACATGGTGCTCATGTAAGTCTTGGATCCGGTTGAAACCACTAGACCTGTTCCAGTGCCTGATACCACGTTTGTGCCCTGTGATGTTAATAACTAATCAGACAAAATTCACCAAATTAATCAGACAATCTCTGATTCACCAAATTATGTTCTGTAAACTGAAGCTATAACTTGCATTGAAACAAAAATACAGACAGGGATGTGTTACTAACTCACTCACTCACCATGAAACAGATGTTTTTTAAATCCAACAAAGGAGTGTTGTAGTCTTCTCTGATATCAGCAGTTTTGTCTGTTGTCCAAGATTCCCCAGTTAGTGAGGCCTGGCTGTTAACAAGGTATGAAAAACACCATTTTTTGTTATTTAGTTATCTAAAATGGCAAAGGGTAGAATACAGGTGTCCGCTGTCATTTACTAAACAAGTAGATTTTCCAATTGACATAATATACCTTACAACAAGTTGTTTTGAAGATAATAATCTGATATCTCCAGGAAAGAGGTCTCCAGGTTCAAAAATTACAATATCACCAGGAACTACATCCCTATGATCCACTTGAACAACAAGTTCTTTCTGAACAACTCTACCAGCGCATCTTTGAACTTTTATTGGACATTTTACAAATTCTGAAAGCTTCATTGCTGCTTTTGAGCTGCTGTATTCCTAGTATACACAAACGAAAGGTCCGAGGTTAGAGTGAAAGGAAGAGAAAACCCCATTATTCCACTACTTCAATGCAACAAACCAACGAAGAAAAACCTGATAGAAACGGAGGGTGACACTGATGAAAACCAACACTAGCATGATAAATCCATTTGGACTGTCACGGGCAATGAATGACATAACTGACAGAATAATCAGAATGATGTTAAAAGGGTGGAAAAGAGCGTTCCATAGAAGATTCCACCATCTTGGAAAGGAATACTCAAGTGGAACATTTGGCCCATTTTCCCTAAGTCTCCTCTCTGCTTCTGTGAAACTTAAGCCTGCCAATATGACACAAAACTTCAGGGTGATGCTCAATTCTCTTACAATTTAAGTTTAGTTTTAACTTAATCTCACAAATGATCTTATAAAGCATCCCCTTGAAGTTGCAGATTAAACCAACCCTTATAAAAATGAGGATTATCCAAGTGTAATAAGCATTATTTAAACCATATCTATAATTAACGATAGACTAAATCATAGTGAAGACACTTGCCTCTTTCAGTGGACCTAACGTACTCAAAGACCAAGTTCTTGTCGGTCTGAGCCAAAGTGTATAACCAAGAGTAGACTTTCTCCTCGTCCTCGGTTTTTGAGCCTCCGTCAAGTTTTCCTACAATTAAACTCACCCCATATAAGCAGAAGACGAAAAACAACACCTTGGTATGTAACAAAACAGTAGCTACTAATTAGTAGTAACATGGTAGAGAGTGGAAGAAGAAAGCATGGTGAGGAATACTTGAAGGAATGAAGCGGCGAAAGAATCGAAAGAGTGAAAAGGGAAAGCGATCTTTGTGGGAACTTGGTCGGTCTACAAGTGTTTGCCTTATAGTATTGGATTTAGGAAGCATGTAATGACTGGTGAGATTGACAAAGAGATTGGAAATTTTGGTTTTTGCCATGAGGGCATTGAAATAATGGGAGAGAAAGAGGAGAGGAGAGAGTTGAGAGAAAAAAAGAGAGAAGCATTTGTACTTGTTGTTGTTTGAATAGAAGGTGAAGAGAGTATGCAACTTTTGTCCACCTTGTGTTACTTCCCGGGCATGCCTCTAACCAACGAAACAAGGATGACAGTTAGGTGAGTCACCTTGGTGTTTGCTTTCTTGCACATAGCTTGCCAAACATTACTCTTTCAAAAATTATTTCACACCCATTTCCATATATTCCAAATTATAGTTATTTTGTCTCTTTCTATTATTTTAGCCACTATTTCATAATTATAAAATAGATTAATTCAATCTTTTTAGTATTTTTTTTTTCAAATTCATCTAATAATCTCGCATCGATCAAAACTTGAAATATACATTTTTATTTTAACCTTTTGAAATATTAAATTATGAAAAAATTTCAACTTTCAAAACATGTAATAGGAGTATATATAAAATCTTAGACCTTGCCCGATAACTAACCAATTATTTTTATTTTATTTTTTATATTAAAAAAAATATTTGACTGTATAAATATTTTAAAATAAATTAAAATAATTATTATCTTTAAATTTATTTATTATATTTAAGAATGGAATTATTAATTATTTGGGGTTAAAAATCCACAAAAGGCATGAGCATATATTTCTTTGGAGAAACAATAAACTAGAATTGTAAAACTTGAAATAAGAAGCCCAAACATCATGGAAGGAAGAAAAGAGCAGTTAATAGTATCCTCTATGGACGCGACGGTTTACGCCGCCACCGGGGAGACAGAACGATGAAGGGAGAACCGCATGGAAGGAGCGGAGGAACCGCAGAGGCTCACGATGGAGGAAGAAGCTTCAAGAGAAAATGAACGAGGAAGGCGTAGCGGTGTGGGTAGGTGAAGGTTTTGCATTTTAGGATTTTTTTTTTTTTGTGTGTAAAGGTAAAACTGGGATTTTAAATTTTATGAGGTACAGATAGGGATGGCAACGGGGCGGGAACGGGTATCATGATCTCATCCCCATCTCCATAATAAAAATTCATCTCCATCCCCATCCCCAAACCCAACGGGTATACAACTTTTGACTCATCCCCATCCCCACCGGGTAACGGGTATTTTCTTATACTCATACACATACCCATTTTTTTATTGTTCCATATATCAATTAAATATTTTTTATAAAAAAAATTTAAAAATCACACCAACGGAATCATGATACTATCAAAATATTCAATATTAAAATAACATACTCTT
>Ga0214545_1011929_pt1 | contig 11690 bp, 2 predicted proteins | sample CNSS4metaG_FD_160064 | JGI IMG/M metagenome (GOLD analysis project Ga0214545, IMG submission 160064) | Root nodule microbial communities from cowpea collected in UCLA plant growth center, Los Angeles, California, USA - CNSS4 | ecosystem: Host-associated > Plants > Roots > Nodule | place: USA... | reverse complement strand
TATACTTATTTAATATTTTAAAATATATTTAAAACTTGTTTAAACTTTGTCGATATATAAAAATTAATATATTTTAAAGATATAATAATTTTCTAAAATATTCAGCAGTGTCTACAGAGTCATGAAAAATATCTCTTTTGACCCAATTTAAACTTCATTTTCCATTAGATTACACATAGATACAGAGGTGATGAACCTCGCACGGAGTACCTCGCATATCCAATCAAACCACGTGAGTATTCATTGGTCTTATCGTTATCTAATCTAAAAATAAAGATATGCAATTCATAAATTTTGTTTTTCTAGTTACTTCTCATCAAATTAGCACAATAAATGTCTTAACAAGATGAAAACTATTTAAAAATAAAGAAATAGACTACCGCATAATCATGGGAGGGAGACTGAAAATAAAAAATGTAAACATTATAAAATTTATAAGACCAACGATTTATTTTTTAGACTTTAATTTTGATATATAGAGTGGGTACAAATTCTTTAATTTAAAGGAGTCAAATCTAAATTAATTTTTATTTTATTTAAAAATAATCTTAATTTTAATTTAGATTTTAAATCTTTGTAGATGGTAATAAATTAGAAATATATATTTTTATTTTAAGATAAATTGAGTTTTTATATTATTGTAGTCATCATTAATCTCAATTCAAACTTTCTTTTAGTCTAGCACATAAATAAAAATTATTGGTTAAAATACTTTTTTTGTCTCAATTTTTGTCAAGTTTTGTGAAATTAATTCTACTTTTTTTTGTGCTTAAATATGTCTCAATTTTTGTTAATTTTGTTCGATTATTTTTTGCTAAAGTTTAAATCATTTACTACCATGAACATTACCTGTCACGCGTTACTTTGTTATCTTCTTTTTTTTAATTTTTTAGATTTTTTAAATTTGTTTCAATTTTTTTAAATGTCCACGTAGTGTGTTGTATCAGAATCAATGTTTTATATTCAATTTGGTCCTATATTTGTTTTTTTTTAATTTTGTTTCAATTTTGTTTTTGTTGAATATGAGACCAAATTTAATTTTTATATAAAAATTATTATGATGTGTATTTTAATATATTATATAAAAATATTTAATAAAATGTGAATTTTAATATAAAAATTAAATTTGGTTTCAATTTGGAGAGAGACAAAATTAGTTCATGTTAACAAAAATTAAGACTAAATTGAATAAAAATAATGAATATAGAGACCAGATTGAATATAAAAGAGTGACTTAAATACGTGGTACACTGCTGGGTTGACACCATTTACAAAAAATTAAATTTTTTAAAAGAAATTAATAAAAGAATTTAAAAGAAATTTAAAAAATTTAAAAAACCCACAAAGTGACACTAGGCAGTCACAATTTATGGTTGTTAATGATTTAAATAGTGTTAGAAAAAAATGACCTAATTGAAAAAATTTACAAAAATTAGGACGTATTTAACACAAAAAAATAAAATTATGATTGATTTAAGAAAAGTTGATGAAAATTGAAACAAAAAAGATATTTTAACCAAAATTATATGTCTTGATTTCATCCTAAAAACTTATCTTGATTTTGAAAATAGATTTCTATAATTTGTTTCCCATGTTTACCGATTTATATCTTTAATTTAATTTATTTAATATAATAAAAACACTCATGGTCAATAATGGAAATATCTACTGTTCATTTAATTTTATTTATTATTTAGTTTTATTTCAATTTAAAACACATCCATAATACATGGAAATTTGCAAATTTAATACCTAATTAATTTAAAATAAATTAGTTAATTCCCCTTTTCCTTCCATGGGTGAAAAATCTCACAAGCACACAAATATATATAAAAGAATTGGTTTATTGTTTTAAAGAAAAAGTATTTTAGAAAATAAGGCACCACGTAATCGTTAATTAGAAAACTGAGAATTAAAAATTATAATAAAACTTAAAATTAATTACAATCTGAATGAATAATTTTCTTATTAATAGTGATTTTATTTTTCTTCTAATGAGCACCCCCCCTGATTTAGAGGAGTCCAAATCCACTTAAACAAAAATCAAAGTAAAATGCTCGAAATAAATAAGAGTATATAATATAGGGTTAAATATTTTTTTGTACCGTGAATTCTGAGATTAGTCCTTCTTCAAAATTTTATACCAATTTAATTTTTTATTTTTAGAAATGCATGAATTTAGTCTTTCTTATCAAATTTTGTTAAGTTTATTTGACATTTTAAACGCATCTTATGATAAGATTTGAGTTAACATTGAAGCGAATATGTGTCAAACGGTGTAAATAATTAAAATATTGTCATGAAATGCGCTTAAAACGTCAAATAAACTTAATAAAACTCGGTAAAAAGGACTAAATTCACGCATTTTTAAAGAAAAATGACTAAATTGGTATAAAATTTTAAAAAAAAACTAATCACAAAATTTACTGAAACTTGAGAAACAACAACATATTTAATCTTATAATATATAACTTTAATTTATTTTTCTCAGACAAATAGAAATAAACAACAACGATATAAAATAAAAAAATAGGGGACATGTTATTGTCCATTAATTTTCTTTTGCATATTACTGAAATTAAGAAAAAAAAATTACGAATTAATATTAGAATTAAAAAATATATTATGAATATTATTTTTTGTCTTCTTTTTTAATTTCTGACGTAATTTAATATAAATTATTAATTATTTTAAAATAAAAAACATTGATATATTAATTAATGATTTACATTAAATTACATAAAAAATAAAAGATGAAAGTAAGAAATGGAAGTCATAAGACTGATGATATCCTTTTACTAAAATTAATTAGTATAAGGTAGATTATAAAAAGGAATAAGGTTTGGGTAGAAACCTTGTTTCTATGCTATTCTTATGATATGGTTATGGTTATTGGTTTGGTCGTACTCACGGGAATCCAGCCACTCCCCTCACGTGTTCCTTTCTCCCTCACGCTTGTTTTTTTGCCTGCGCAGAACCAAACCAGTAATCCTACGGCGCTGCACGTTTCTTCACAACCATACAACACATGAATTGGTCGGTGGTTTGGTTGCTACCAACCCATAGCTGTGATCAAACTCGACACTAGCAATCACAAACAAGAGATCGTTTATTTCCCCACTTTATAAACCCAAAACTCAAAACTATACGCATGCTATTATTAGAAATAAATGTGTAGTTTGAAGTTTTATTAATTAAACTTGTATGCAACAAAAAAAACGAAGGATCCATTATTAATTTGGGTTCTGGGAATAGCCGTCAATGAGAGACGTGTCGTGGGTTGTGGTGCATAGTGCATAGCGATCTCAAAGTAAATCTTCTTTTTCTATTACACGTTATGCTTTAGATCTCCTGGTTCCCAGAAAGAAGTAAGCTGCAAGAAGAGAAGCAGGGAAATGGTTGATCACGACCGTTAAAGTCCTGTTATAGATTGGTATCTTTGCAGTTATAAGGGTTTTCACATACGTACTTCCTTCCACATGTCAGGCTCAAATATAGAAACAGACGTCAAGCAGACTGGATTCAATTCAAATCTATCTCTTGCTTTTTTTTCTTTTTCAATACTTGTGGAGCAAAAGAAACTAAGGTGTCTGTGTTAGTGTGTGGTCTATTCTGTTGGTACTTGCATCATTCTATGATTTTCCACTTTCAATTTTTAAAGGAAAAAAAATAACACAATCTATCAGTTCAATAAATTAATCAACTTTCCACTTGTAACTGAACAAGACTTTTCAAGGGATTGTACCACTTTTACTCAATCTGTTGATCAATTAAGTGGCATAAAAGGGTTGTGGTAGAGGCGGGCCAGATGCTCATATAATGGAGCAGTGCTATGCTGGCCACAATAGACCACAACTTCACTGCAATTAACTAAAGCTAATGATGTTACTTAGATAAGCTAGGTTAGAGTTAGAGGGAGGATAGCTATATACCAATATATATTTATATGTATATCATATATATTGATTACACGTGTGAGCTTTTATTGGGGATTCTTCATGGAAAAGTAACAGAGGTGCAGTTAATCTTTGGTTCAAAAGGGACGTTTCAAAGAAAGAAATGGACAAGCTGTTGGCAGTGTACAGAGCAACCAGTGCTGGAGTACTGCTGTTGTTATGTTTCCTTTACTGACTCAGCTCTCTCTTCCCCTTCCTACGTACCATCCTCTCTACTCCTATTGCCCCTATCATTTCTTGCTCTATAGCTGCTTCCATTATATCTATATATACATATTCTTATATATAATTCTATAGCTCATGTACCATTTTCTTAATTATTATATCCCTTGCTTTTCATTCTTCATTCATGGGGAGCCTCATTGCCTCCATTATTTGTATCACTTAACTGCTCTAATGAAAGAAGCTATGTTGAAAGACAATAATAAGCAGAGGGTTTAATAATGCTTAAGAAATATCTGTGTTGTGTGTGCATCAAACTTACTGATTCCTATGGAAATGTATTGATGTACCTGCCGTTTTGGTACACTTATATACGTGCTGCTTACGAAATCAGTTGCAAGAACATTTAATTTTCAAGAGTAAAAGTCAACATAATTTTGGTCCACTTAAAATGTCTGTGGCTATGAATTTTACAATAGTAGACAAGCACAAGTGTCAAAATCCACGTATATATAACTTAAAAGAGAAAGAAAAGACCTGCAAGTATGACGAAAAAGTTTGTTAAACATGTCCCAGCTGAGAAGGGAAAGTTATGTTTTCTTATTACGCAATACAATGTAATTACACCGGCGCTAATATTTGGACATTAATTAGCACTATCACATGATTAAACTTGATTACCCTTATACTCATTCTTCAAACCCCAATACACCTCTTCCATCATTATTTAATAACACCATATTAAAGGACATGTTCTCAGTCTAATAGTTTTGTCGTAGTATATAGTGGATCACTTATACTGACACAACTGTTTTGGATCATCTTCCTCACCCTTCTCCTTTTCTCTCTCTCTCTCTCTCTCTCTATATCTCTGGTATCAATATATATATTACCTTACCGACTGTTTATTCTGGTGACATCTGTGCCCTTCTCTCTCTCTTCTATACAATTATGTGTATAGAGACACAGCTTGCTTTATTCCATTAGATCTGAAAAAGACCAGTTACCCAACCTCATACATCATTTTACTAATTCCAAATCACCCTCTTTGATGAGGATCACAGGTGCCCATCAAACACACAAGAACCTCCCTTCCTTCCACTTCTCTTCCTTATGCATGAAATCATTCAATTGCTGAGTATGTTTGCCTCTGCAAAAGGAAACTGAAAACTGAACCTAACTAGCTTTCCCACCCCCACAACCCCAAAAACCAAACCTTCTTTATTTTCTCTCAACTTTTTTTTCCTCCCTCTTTCTCTCCCCACTTTTACCATGTCACCCGATGACACACCACCTTCAAAGCCCGCCACAGCAACCACAACAACAACAACAGACCAAGAGACCCAAAGTTCAGGTGGCAGAAAAGGCTCCTCCACAAGGCCCCATGAGCAAGGCCTCAAGTGTCCACGATGCGACTCACCCAACACCAAATTCTGCTACTACAACAACTACAGCCTCACACAGCCAAGGCATTTCTGCAAGACATGTAGAAGATACTGGACAAAAGGTGGGGCTTTGCGTAATGTCCCTATTGGCGGTGGATGCAGGAAGAACAAGAAGGTGAGGTCATCGAGGCTCTCGTGTGACTCCAAGGACTCTGGTTCCTCCTCTTCAGACCTTGGTGGCCTCAAGTTCCTTCATACCCTTCCTCCTTCCATGGACTTTCACCTTGGAGGGTTACCCTTCCCTAGGCTTCACCATCACCCTCCACCAACATATAACCAATTTTCCTCTTTTGGGGACACTTCCAGCGCTTCTTCCTGTTTCAACCTTGACCCTTCTCCCGGCACCACCTCAAGTTCTTTCGCTGCTCTTAATTACCCTTTCTCTTACAATGGTGCAATCCAGGGTATGAGCGCTATGAATGTTCACAGTGGTCACGCCTCTTCCATTGAGTCTTTGAGTTCTATGAACCAGGACTTGCACTGGAAGCTGCAGCAGCAGCGATTGGCAATGCTGTTCGGTGGAGATAACAGCCAGAAAGATCACAGTGGTGGTGGTGGTGGTGGTGGGGTGTCGACGACGATTAACCAGCTGGAGAACCAGACACAGAAACCACAACCCATTTTGTTTCAAAATCTTGAGGTTTCAAAGGGAGGGATTTTCCCCGTTGAGAACTGTAGAAAAGAACATGGTCCATGTGGGGACACACACACACCCTCCACTGAGTGGTTCTTTGGGAATTCTTATGCCTCGGTGACTCCTCCTACAACTACTACTACCAGTAGTGGTGGCCCAGGGAATGATAATGCAAGCAATTGGAGTAGCGGTGTGAATGCTTGGGGTGATGTGCCGCAGCAATATACTGCTTTGCCCTAGCTAGCTAGATGTGAAAGCACGAGGGAGGATAAAGAGGAGTAAGAGGTAGATCTTTTCTTTATAACTTTTGGAAGAATTTAATAGGCCAACTCTGATAATTAATTGTCTTAAACTCCTTTAGGTATATGGTAGTTCATTCTGTCAGTCACTCTTTCTTCTTTACGTTCGCTTCAAAGGAACATATATGTAACAGATGGCAAAATTAAGATCATAATGTGTTCATACACTCTCCAATTTCAGCTAGATCTTCATCAATGTGTTCATACACTTTCTTAATCACTATGGAACCTACCTTTTGTCCTTCATTGTTTTGGTTCACTCATATTGCAGATTGGATCTTAGTTTTCTTTCTCCTCTTTCCTCTCTTTTTAATTAAAAATTAATTCTCATTTAGTTATTAGTTATTTTACTGGTATGTTAATTTCTAATGGAAGCACAATGCAATATGCAGTCAAAGAACACGAAATGAGACATTGGTTGATGTTTGAACTTAGATTCCGTTTGGATACAAGATTTCAATAGATATTGGAAAATTAGTTTCTCTAATCAGTTAATATGTTCTATCTTTAATTTTTTTTTTCCAAAAATTAATTTAACAAAAAATATTGTGAAATAAGGCTATTTCATTCTATTTTCTTTCCTTTTCATGAGCATCTATATTATAAATTATCGAAACAAAAACATTAAAAAAACTGTTGAATAGAAAATACGAACAAATAAAATTGACTTGTCACAAATTAATTAAAGTAGTTTGTTTAAAAATTATAAAAAAATTAAAAGAAGATATATAAGAGAACCTTTAATATGTTAGTTTTTTTGTAAACCAATTTAAACTTGCAGATAAACCAATTGTGTTTATTTTATCCAAACATGTTTAATTATATCAAATGTATTTCAATAATCGACTTAAAGTAAGTTGTGCTATTGTTTGTGCCATAAATATGGCGTTCTAAATTAAGCATATGGAGGATGGAAAAGCTTGTTAATGTTACCGTTTCCCTGAATGTGTCATTGGGATCTGTGATGGGATTATTTTGGCCTGTTGTGGTTTAAAAATGGGGAAAAATTGAATGTGATATCTTTGATTTGTTTTATGTTCAGTGGTTGATATCCAAAACAAAACTTATACAGCATCAGCGTGTCCCTCTGTGTGTGTATCAGAGAATTGAGTCTCAGGCTCTTCAGCCACTGATCAAACGCTACACAAAACACGCAGTGGCTGGCCGTAGCTTTCGCTGCTTGGCCTCATCTTAGCCTGCACTGTACTATCAACCCTTATAGCTTCTTCTCTTCTCTCTCTCTCTCTCTCTTCCAAAATATCATACATGCTGCTAAGACTATTCGTAATTATTGTGGCAGTGTGGTGTGATTTGGTGGTGTCTGAAAAAGTGGTGATTTGAAAGTGAATTCAATGAAACACTGTCAACGTTTGAATAATAAGAGACATAACAATATGGTATCTAAAGCTTAGGGTTCGATATTTTTTGGATAAAAATATAAAAGTTACGTTGTTTAGCTTTTTAGAGTGTTGGAGAGTGAGCCCTTTCATCCGTGCTATTTGCCACTGAGCATCAACTCTCATTGCTATATACTGTATCGTGTACAGAGAGTGAGAGAGAGAGAGAGAGAAAGCAAAGCAGTGTCATGAGCATTGCTTTTCTTGCTTCTTTCTCATCTTTATTCCTCACTTTCACTGTTTGCGCCAAAAATCTCAGACCCCACAATTGCAGAAAAGATTACCATTATATGCTATTCCCCACCTTTATCCCACTCATCGGAACTAAACAAATATATCAAATGCTTGTGCATGCAAACTGCACTATATATCATAAACTTAGTGAAATGTGCAAACTGTAATGTGTCTCATCTATATATATATATATATATATATATATATATATATATTTCAATTTTTCTAAGTTAATTGCAACATTCCTTTTGCTTTTAGTCAAATTAGAAACCTCTACTTTGGGTGCTTGCTTGCCCTTTGCCCCTATAAAACTGTATTCATTAATTTTTAGACAGATTTCAACGCAAATATTAATTAACTTTGTTGATGATTTTCAACGAAGATTCTTTTTCATTTGAAAATTTGGATTAGGGTGACTTTTGTACAAGCAAATCTCACATTAGATACATTCTCCTTAATTTCAAATGAATCCATTTACGTGCATGAATCAGGGAAAGTATGTGTCGTTTTTGTCCAAGTGAACTAAATAGTTGTTTCTATCTACATATAGCTCATGAGTCACGGCAAGAGAAGTATAGAGAATAGTGATGACTTGGAAAATGAAGAACACGAAGGTGCGTGATTAACGTGATAAAGTTGAAGACACTTTTTTTTTTCTGGATGTGTGTGGCAATCTGTCATTTTACCAACTTACAAGTGCAAGAAGCTCATGACAAATATATATATAAAAAAAAATGGTTATGTTTCTCATCATTGTCTTCCTTATCTACATCCAAACGTTTGACCCCACCACACCATCATTCGTCACACCATAGCTTCCCCTTCAAAACCGACTCATGCTATTAAACATAGAGATACCACATTAATAAAAGACCAAAAATTTAATTTTGCAACTAGGTATTTTCATTTACATATCGATCCTTAACTTAAATACTACTATAAAGTCCTTAGATTGCTTTTATGTAAGACATTCATACAGTTTTTTTACAATAATTTACATACCTTTGGGTAATTTTTAAATGGGAATGTGGACTTGTGTAAAGAAATGACTTTTATGTTTGGGGTGAAGACTTTTGTTAAAGAGAGCATAATTAGGATTAATCACTATGTATAAAGTATTGTCCGAACTTAAAGTTTTTATTAAGATTTTGTTATTAAAAGACATTTCTTATGATTGAAAAAAGTGATTTTGACTTTAATTACTAAATCATGTGAAACTATTAAGTTAATTGGAATACTCGTATCGAAGGATAGAATGGTTTGGTACCTTTAATCCAATATGGAACAAAAATTGGTTTGTCTAATAAAATAAATTATGAACAATCTCATTCCTTATTTTTCTTTCTTGTATAACAAAAAAAATTGTACCATTCTACAATTTCGTTAATGTGAATGATTTTCATGGGTATCGTGTATATATATATGGAAAATAATGTTTTGACAATTTTTTTTTTGACAAAATTGACAAAGTTACTATAAATGGAATTAAAATAGATTATCATTTTATTTTTTAACCAAAATAAAATAATAAAATAATACTTTTTTACTTAAATTAGTAATTTGTCAAAAAGTTTGTTAAAAAACTTTGTTAACCAATCACTTCCCTATATATATATACAGGTTTGCGGAATGTCTCGTGACCCAAGTTAAATAGTTGGTGTCAACTAGCTAATACTAGGCTTTATTCCTAATTGTTTATAGCAATATCTAGGTTGTTTCAAGCTTGTGCTTGTTTTTGGTTGAAACTTTTGGTGTTTAAAACATACTTTGAGTGACATTAACGGAGTTCATCAATAAGTAGACTAAGTTAAAAGGACAGAAATTATTAATATTTTTTCTCTTTGACCAAAAATAGTAATTATTATAGTTGTGCATGTACATATATTTTATGATGATTAGAATTACAAGAACATAAGGATGCGAGTAATTAGAAGGAACCAGAGGACTGTTAAGCACAATTAAATTAGAGAATAAAAATATTGTTAGGACTTTGGTTAGGGTTAATTTCAAGTTGTCTAAATTCAATGATTTGTATACAATTATTTTAATAATAAATCGTACTGTTTGTTTGAATTAATACGTTTATGCATAACTTATATTAATATTTAACAAATAATATATATATATATATATATATATATATATATATATAAACACTGTTATTATTATATTACATGACCTATCATTCTTCTTTTCTAAATATTATATAGAATTTGGTATTCACCAAATTCATAAGGTTTTACCATATACCTATAAAATGGTTTTACCATATATCATATATTTTGACAAATCTTTTTTTTTGACAAAATTTACTTTTTAACACATACAAAATCTTTTTCTTCTTTTTTCAAGTTACATCAAACTTTTCTTTCATCTATTAAAATGCTGACACTATGCATTATCAAAAGTTTGTCAATAAAACTTTGTTAAAAAAAATTTCCTTTCATAATTTTACTATCATAATTGACAAACCACAATATATTTAACAAAATCTTAACCCTATTTATTATATATATTTATTTAAAGTTATCTCATTTGTTAAAAATAAAATCAATTCATTCTACCTAGTACCTACTCACTCATCTAGACAGAGTCCAAATCACATAAAATTAACTCTCAAAATATCAAGAGAGTTCAAGTCAGGTTTAATAAGTTATGTAGTTTTCAACAACGTACTCAGAAAAAGTTGGAAGGAGAATAAGAAAAAGAAAGGAAGGTTTGTTTCATATAATTTATTTGCATTTAAGGAATATAAAGGTGAGAATGCTCATTCTTGTGTTCAGTAAGGCTATAAAAAGTATTTTTGAGTCAATGAATTAATTCTTTATATGTACAATTTGTATTCCTACGTTAAAACAGGCAAGTAATAGGTTATATTCATACGAGAATGAAACAAAAAGAAAAAACCTTTTATTTTAATTAAATTATAATTAAAAATCAGGAATGTAAAATGTTATCTAAGCGTATTTTTAGTTATGTGTAAGAATAATTTTTCCATGTATAACGTTTATATGAATTATATTTTTAGAAACGTCCCAATTGGGAAAATGAAAAGTGAAATGTAGAAAAGGAGAAGAAGTGATGATGAAAGATGTTAATTGGGTTTGAATCCTCTCAGTTCAAAACCGGTGGCTGAAAGAAAACAAAATGTGTAAACCTCGGTACTCCCCGTGATCAGATTTATCAAGTATTTTCTCTCATAATAAAGTTAAGGGTAGTGTCACTGGTGATTAAGGAGAGTGTATTTAGTTCATTTTGCTCTCTTACAATATAAAAGTGGTGTAGCAAGAGAAAATTATTCTGCTATCTTTTAACTGGTACAAAGTAGATTTTAGTACCATTTCATGAATGTTAGATATTAAAATTACATTTGGTTTAAATATATTATTTTTATTTTAATCGTTTTGTTATTAATGATAAAGACACCCGGTAATAAAAGAACAAAAGAAGAATTAAAGACGTTTTTTTTATTAAGAATTCTAAAAATATATGATGTAAATAATATATATATATATATATATATATATATATATATATATATATATATATATATATATATATAT
>Ga0214545_1011928_pt1 | contig 11693 bp, 6 predicted proteins | sample CNSS4metaG_FD_160064 | JGI IMG/M metagenome (GOLD analysis project Ga0214545, IMG submission 160064) | Root nodule microbial communities from cowpea collected in UCLA plant growth center, Los Angeles, California, USA - CNSS4 | ecosystem: Host-associated > Plants > Roots > Nodule | place: USA... | reverse complement strand
AAAAATCAATCATGAATTTCATGTGAAGGACGGGAAAAATACTTTTCTATGCTATAAGAATTTGGAGTTTTGGGGGATTGTTCATTTGATCAAAGTTTGCAGTATTATTATATATATTAAGTATATCAAAGTTAAAACTTCATGAATTCGTATAGGGTTTTGATTGTAATGATTTCTCATGGATTTTAAATTGTATAATCTATTAGTTTATGGTAATGGTGAAAAGTTGGGGTTGTCGGGTTTGGGAGTGAAAAGAAAATTTAGTTATATTTTTTTTAGTGTCAGGTGTGGATAATGAAAATTATATATATATATATATATATATATATATTAATTAATTATTGGATGTAAATCTTAGGTGAGATAACAGGTAGTGAATATGTTATCATGTGACAGGTAAATTTTCTTTGTATGTGAAAGTGCAAGGCAATGGGTACAATTATATAAATATTATTTTAGTATATTAGTAGTCAGGGTTGCCTAGTTATCAATAATTAATAGGATGTATATAATTCATAGGCTTTTAGTATATTGAGTGTTGTTAATTCGCGTCAATTAAGTTGACTTAATTTTGGAACAATGTATAAAGTATATAAAAGTTAAAGTTTATCTTTAATTTATAAGTATGGCTTGTTTTGGATTTGTAATAAAAGTGCAGATTTTTATTTTGTGATGTTTGATAGTTTAATTACGTGTAGAGGGCAAAGAAAAATTCGGGTTCAGTAGTTCTATAGATCAGGACAGTGCATAAGGAATATATCATTATAGTTTTTATTTATTTATTATTTAATTGGAAGGAGGTATAAGATTTTAATAATTATAAAAGTAACCAAGGTATATAATGTATATGTAGTGGTGGAAACTTAAAGTATTTAAATATTACTAGGTGGATTACATTGGGTTAGATGTAGTGAGTATTAAAATGTGTAATTCCTAAAAGTTAAAGATTATGCCTTATTGGGTGAGGATTGCGACTTTATTTAACCTATCGAGTATGATTAACTCTTGAATAAACTCAAGTGTTAGCATAGTCTCAATTGTGAATGTATACCTCTATGTATGAATAATTGATTTATGAGATATGTGCTATGATTTTTGGAAATCCTGGGCGCCTGACGGCGAGAGGTTTTTGCCAAGCGGTCTGCAACGCAGCTTCGTATGGCGGTGCCTAGGCAACGCCAGGCAATAGCGTGCGGACAATATATTATTTTTGTAGCGTTTTACATCGATGGTCTTGAGGGTTTGGTCAGTGACATGCTGGATTAGTTACGAGCGGGGAGGTTCGTAACGGAGATTGAGATGCGTGATTGATGCGAGCGGGGAGGTTCATATCTTTTGTACTCTTGTGTGGGGATACGAGCGGGGAGGTTCATATGTTCCGTGCTCACACTTGAGGCTACTATGAGCGGGGAGGTTCATAGTAGGTGTTCACGCATGTTGGACTACGAGCGGGCAGGTTCGTAGAGTTGGACTACGGGCGGGGAGGTCCGTAGAGTTGGACCACGAGCGGGTAGGTTCGTAGGAGCATGATAATCCCTAAGGACCAAGGTTGTGGATGGATCTTTCTCATATAGGTTATGAGATTGGAAGTATATTATGATAACAAGACTACCAAACTAAAATTAACTAAGTTATATTGGGTAAGGGACAGTTTTTATTATCTTGTGATTATATTATTTTCTGCTCAGCTCACCCTTTCTTGTTTGTGTGTTTGTGTTTGGCGATGATAACATGACTTGTCACGTGGGAGCAGATGTGAACTCAGGTGATCATGCTGATGCTTAGCGACAGAGCGAGACTACCTACGGGGGGGGATTTTCATTATACTATGCTTTCCTACATTTTGTAATAGACTTTATGATGTTTTATCCATTATGAATATGTAATAAAGACGAGACAGTATGAATGGATTATGGCGAGATAAGTTTTAAATTTTTCGCGCTTGGGAACTTATTATAATGTCTGGATTTTTTGAAAGTATATTTTGTGAAAAATGAGTTTTATCTAGTAATATCCACCTAGGGTGTTACACCAAGCCCTTCACTAACCTTTGCAAAACTTCCCTCAATGTCCCCTTGGCGCATGTTTTTGTGCTCTGAATACTCCCCTAGCAGTCCTCACAAAATGATATGCTCAAAATCCCATTCTCCTTTCTCAAATTGCTTCTTAAACTATGACTTAACTAGGATTAATGGCAAGAAAACGAAAATTAATAAAAATGGGTTAATGGCCATTCAAGTGCCATTACAAGGTGGTTTTTTAGCCCTTCCAACTGCTCCTTATGACGGCTAGGGTTTTTGATCCCTCTCATTCATGTCAAAAAGCATTTGAGCAAAAAGGAACCTATTTAGCGTCAATCAATGATGTGGGATGTGCTTGAAGTCACACATGAAGGAACCAATGATCACTACAACAAAAATCACTTTAGACAACGACATAAAATTATGATATAAATTATAAAAACCGTGGTCTAAAGATTAGACCACAATTTTTTAGGCGTGGTATAGGTGAGTGTAGCTATAGATAATAAACAAAGGTTTTTAGTATGACAATATTTTTAAAACCGTTGCTTAAAATTCTCACAATAGACAACAGTTTTACATGTTGATTTTATACTTTACCTATGTTTTTAGACCATATTTTTACTAGTTTTACCCACATAGTTTAAAGTAACAATTATATAATCATGGACTTTCATGATATTTATACATCATTTATAAAAATGTTGTTTATTATATGTTTAGGCTACATTTATTTAGCCGTTATCTATTTTAGTGTGGTCTAAACTATAAATTATTGTAGTGAATGTGAGGATGGCTAGGAAGCATGCATTGATACAAGAGTATGAGTTGTTCAAGATGCAGCAAGATGAATCCATAGCGGAATTCTAGAAAAGTTTCACACACATTGTTAACAATCTTGTAGGCTTGGGAAAGAAATTTGAAAAAGAGGAGCTAAACATCAAAGTTTGAAGCTTTTGTGTTTTCTACACACTCTGAAGCTTTTACATTTTCGTATTCACATTGGAACAACACCCCCAACTTAGGGTTTTCATATTCTTTGCTCAATTCAAGTTTTCATCTTCTATTCATGGTTTCATCTTTTATTTCATTGGTTTATGTTTAAATGATTCTATTTCATTGGTTTGAGATCAAATTAGAATTCCATGGAGAACTAATTGTATGGGATGATTCCTCAAAGAGAATGAATTGAAACTTTGAGGTTAATGTTTTTGTTTGGTTGGGTTTTATCTTACTATTCATTTTGATTTTGCTTTTGTGCTTAATGGATGAACCATTCTATTTATGCTTAATTTTTAGAGTGGGTAGTTGTGTTTTAGGGTTTTGTTCATGCTTAATCACATTGTTACAGATTGAATGAATGTGTGAATTGCTTAATTGCATATTGAACTCGATTTTAATCTTCACTTAGTTCTTTAATTACAAATTTCATGAGAGTTAACTAAACTAATTAGTTTTGTGACCTGTGATTGGTGGATGTTCATTCGAATCAAGGAGTCAATGATGTTTTTACCACTATTTTATAAAAATTGAAATAAGGTTTTTAATTATGTGTTGCATATATGAATCTGCCAACCCCGTACCCCCTTTTATGTTGCATCTAGAACCTTTGATTGAAAACATTGGTCATAGGGAGACGACTTTAGGAACATTTCATGAGTACTATATTTAAAACTATTTTATTTGGTTGGGTACAACCTCAATCGCTTTCAAAAGACTTGCCAAGGTCTTAGAAAATGACAAGAATTCTAAAATTATGCCTATTCGAAGTGATTCTGGATGAGAGTTTCAAAATGAAAAGTTTGAAATCTTTTGTATAAAACATGAGATGAAACATAACTTTTTTACTCCTAAAACTTCACAACAAAATGGAATGGTTGAAAGAAAGAATAGATCACTTGAAGAACTTGCTAGGACCATGTTAAATGAAAACTCTATTGCCAAAATCTTTAATCTCCTACGATTAGTCAATTTCAGAAAAAGATATTAGTAGCAAACACTACCCAATCGACCTGATCAGAACAATATACCTTTGGAAACAAAAGACTAGGTCCATTTGGTGAATTAATCATAAGCACTTGAACAATCTTCTCGAAATTGAAGTCACCATTAGAACTTTTATATCTAAATGGAACACACCTGCAACCCAATTAACATATACATAACATAGCAATTCCTAGCCCAAAATCATTTGTTGTTGTAATCAAAGCTACTAAATTAAAAGGCTAATTATTAGTCAGCAGTAAAATAGTGTAATCAAGAAAATGTAAAACATATTTATACAATTGTTCTATCCCATTTCATCGTTGATATATCCCTTAAACTAACATTTTCTATAAAGATCAACTCATGTCTAATCAATTAAAAAATATGCTTATCAGAAAAATGGTAAATTATTTCAAAAAATGCACTGATAATTAAAAAAGATTTACGTGTCTTTGGGAGAGAAGTAGATGGCGAATGTGATTCCAACGAGTGCCACTACAACTGCTCCAACAACAAGGTAAGTGGTACTATTAGTTTTATAAATTTGATGATTTTTGTTTTTGTGCAATTACTTGTTGACGTTTGAAAAATTATATTCTTTGGAAAATATTTGTTCATATTGATGCAGATAAAACAAGAATGTGGCTTATATCTGACTTATTTATTTTATAAATTTGAGTATTTGTTTATATATTTTGGTATGATGCATGTTGTCAAACGAGTTGGGATTGAATCCGGGGGTGTCCGACCCTCGGCAATGTGTTGGATCGAATCTAGAGGTGTTTGACATCAAACACTTATTATTCGTATGAACTATACAATTCTTTTACGTTACAAAATAATGATGGATCGAAGTTGGATTAATTTACCACGAATAAGTTTTGATTATGAGATAGGGGTCGAGGAGTTTATACATTTCGCTCAACGTCATGCTGGTAGTGCATAAAACATATGAAAGATGAGGTGTCCCTATGTCAATTATTTGAATAGGAGAATGTTAGATGTGATAGAGATTAGAGAACATCTTTTATCTTATGGATTTTTGAAGAATTATACAACATGAATATGGCATGGTGAATTGGTAGAAACTCCAACTATGGTTGAAGCACATGAATTTGTTGACAAGACAATGGAAGATAGATTAGAGCACATGATTCGTGATGTTGGATTACAAACATTTACTAAATATGTTTACAAAAATATGACTACAGATGCAGAGACCCCGTTATATCCTAGTTCAACTAACTTCACACGATTATCAGTAGTGTTAACGTTGATAAATTTGAATGCATTAAATGGGTGGACTGATAAAAGCTTCACATAATTGTTTCAATTGTTGAAGAAAATGCTTCCTGAAAGTTATACACTACCTGATAGAATGTTTGAGGCAAAAAAGATACTTTGTCCGATAGGTATGGAATATGAAAAGATTCATGCATGTTCTAATGATTGTATTTTATATAGAAAAGAGTTTGCGGAGTTAAGAAGTTGTCCCAAGTGTGAATTAACACATAATAAGGTCAAAGATGGTGATAAAGAGAATACTAATGAGGTTACAAAGCATGACCTTCCTTGTTGTTTGGTATCTACCAATCATTCCAAAGTTTAAACGTATGTTTGCAAATCCAACTTATGCCAAAAACCTTAGATGGCATGTTGATGAGCCAAAATGTGATGGACTACTTCGTCATCTTGTAGATTCTGTGCAATGGAAGAACATTGATAAAAAATTTCCTACATTAAGAAATGAATAAAGAAATTTGAGACTTGGACTAGCTTTAGATGGAATGAATCATTATGGGAATTTAAGTACCAATCATAGTTCATGGCCCATTTTGTTATTGATTTAAAACTTGCCTCCTAGTTTGTGTACGAAGAGAAAGTCTATGTGTATAGTGTAATGAAAGGAGAAAGTCCTTGCCCCAAGTATACTTGTATTACTAAAGAAACTTGGCAACAATTCTTACAAATTCGAGAAAGTGAAAAATGGAAGGTTAGTATTATCACTTATATATATTTTATTCCATATACTGCTAAATACTAAGTAAATTTCATTAAAATGTTTATACGGTGTTTGGAAAAAAGCATAAGACATACAAGCATATAATGAGACTCTGCACTTGCTTTCTCGTGGTCGCTATCAAAAGCTAGAACAAAAGATTATTAGCGAAAAGATTAAGGCACATTGTGCTTTTGGTGATGATGATGGTAGTGCAGATTCAATTGAACCTCCATCCCCACCATCCAAGAATGAGAAATGGAAGCAGGTATGTCTAAAAAAATCGGGAACATGGACTTATGATGAATCACAACAGGTTGCTGAGTAGATTGTAAGTAAATTTATTTCTATGTTTTAATTTTAAACTTATTATTGCAAGGAAAATGTTTTAATTATATATGTTTCCTTGTTGTAGGATTCTCTAGTTGAGCAGCAGATGCAGGGTGCCTTCAATCCTCACGGTCTTCTCTAGTTGAAGAATACTGCTTTTGGATGACTTGAACACCCTGGACGTGTTCGTACCGCTAGATACGGTGTGAGGATTTGAAGTTAATTTGGAGGGTCATCACATCACCAATCTCATTCATCATTTAATGTGAATACGGAGGAAGCTTTGTAGAAAATGAAAGCTGACTTGGCAAAGCAACTATGAGAAGAGATGAGACAAGAACAGGAGCCAATCAGGAAAGAGCATCAGGAGATGAGATTAGAGTGACAGGCAATGATGAAAGCATTTGACAAGCGGCTTGAAACCCTACTACTCTCGCAAAAGTTCCCCACCATAATAGAACTTGACCTTTCCCCTAGTGTCGTCAAAGTCAACACAAAAGGGAGTTGTTCAGCTACAGCTGAAACAAGGGGTAACATTGGCTTTGGTTCCTAATGTGAGTTGTACACATTGGTTGATTATGTATCTCCACCTCAGTTGGTGACCCATGGGAAGTTCTTTGAAGGTTCAACCATGTTACATGGTGAATGTCTCCCCTATCACTTAGTAAAGGTTATGGTGGAGACGGTATGTTATGGTGATGTTGTAGTTCCTATGCCAACATTAGAGGTTGGTATTATATCACATGCAGTGGGAACTTTCATCGCCTGGCCGAAACATCTCGTGAGGATGCACCACACATTGAATTGGTTTGTATATGCAGTAATATTTTTACATATGTACTATATATATTATCCTAACTAATATTATGCTTGTTTTTTAGTGTAGCAAGATGAACCAAAGTTGCATGTATCAAAAAATTGTGAGGATCCAATATCGACATTAGTATAATATACTTCAAGCATGAGTATAAATGCAACTTCGATTCCTTGGGATGCCTTTGTTTTTTGCAGACAAAGCAAGTTGTCATTGTACATATATAAAAGTGATTTGATGGAGATCATATCAAGCATAAAGGACTTAAATGTGTTTATTATGCAATTGTGGATGATATAAGTGAATCATTTTTAAATCATTTTTTAATAGTTTCCTTCTTAGGTATTAAATATGTGTTTTCATTGTCAAATTAGGAACTTGCATGGTTTGAGTGTGGAAGTGGGAAAAGATGACAAATATGGGTTTATAGACCCTCATTTCATGCCTTCAATGGGTAGCAAGAACCCTGGAACAAAAACGTACATCCAGACTTCCATAATGCAGTGAAATAAAAAAATTTCATTGCTCCATATATGTAGATAGGTAACTATATCCTTATTTTTCATTTCATAAGGTATAAATTTTGTAATATTATATTTTGAGGTATTTAAACTAATTTTCATTGTAGTTGTCATTGGCAACTGCTTGTTGTGTCAGTATCAGAGCAAATCGCTTTATGGTTTTTTTCTTGTCATAGACCTCTTCCTTCTATTTGAAGAGCATAATTGATACATAAGTCTTTTTCAATAAATTCCTTAATTTATACTTTAATCTTGAATATATAATGTCATGTTTTCTAACATTGATTATTTTAACTTTAGTGCTTTTAATGGACAAAGTATATTGAGTGGTAGATCGATTACTAATACTAAAAGGGTTACTTTGATTTCCCTCTGGGTACTTATACGTTACATGTCATTCATTTACTTTAGTATTGTCATGTATATTTATAACTAAATACAATTACTACAAGTGTACTGTAATAAACAAATTGGAAGCATTAAGTGTAGCTATTATGTGATGCAATAGATAGTAGCAATTGTTCAAGGCAGTTATGAAAGTGGCCGGGATGCGGTAATATACTAACTTATTTCATGTACTAATTTTAACTTAAACTAATTTAGATATGTATTGTTATTAAGTTTTCGTACAGTTTTGCAAAAATTCAATGACCCAAGTCCAATGGATTCAGAAGCAATAGCTTATGTTCAAAAATTGTGGGCGAAGTACTTTCTATCTAGAGTTAGTAAGAGTTAGGTTTAGTGAGACTTGGAGCTAGTTTAGACTTATTTTGTCATATAAGTTATTCGTGATTTTGTTGGAACTGTTTGGATTGGAACTCTATTGGCACAATTTGGATTCGAATTCTATTGGATGTTTTTTGAATTACAAGTTCAAATTAAGACAAAAAACCAAGCTGCCATTTAAAAAAATAGCCAAAATAAATGAAGGTTATGTCTCAAACTGTTGTTAAATTCACGAAATCCACGACGATCATGGTAATACCGTCATCGTTTGTGGATAATGAGTTCAGCTTCAGGTTCAAGCACATAAGGACGATTTTGACTAAGATCGTCATTGATGTTATGACAATATTATTTTCTTGTTCATAGTTCAACGACGACTTCCAAACCGTCATGGGATTATGTAATATTGACGACGAATTTGGTAATCGTCATCATTGTGGGTTACTTTTAACAACGGCTTGATCAACGACGGTGTGGGAATCGTCTTCATATGCTTTCATTAGTCGTCGTTAAAACCCTTAGTTACAATAGTCATTATTTCTCTTACACTTTAGGTCAACGTTTCCACACCTTGCCCAAGTTGTTACCCCTTTCATTTTCTTTTTCCTTTTCTAAAACCCGAACAAAATTTGAGTTTCTATCTTTACTTAACTTTTACTATGACACTATGAAAATGCATATTTTAATATTATCTAGTAAAAGTTAAGTAAAAAGGAGCAATTGTCAACACAAAATTTCATTCGGGTGACTAAATATTAAATAAAATAAAGCAACATGAAGTTTTAATAATAAAAAAATTATTTATTTTATTTCCTAGACAAATATATTAAATATATAATATAAAATAACTAAAATATTTTTAAAATAGATAAATAAACTAAATAGAAAAAATAAGAAAAATATTTTTTATAATGAAAATAAAATTTTAAAGATAAATACAAAAAACATAAAATTAATTTTATAATAAAAGAAATTAATAAACTAAAAATAGAAGAACAATTTTATATAATAAATTTGAATTTATAAAAAATACATAAAATAATCAAATTTAACAATACCAAAAATATAAAAATATATTTTTAATATATTAGGATAATAAGTACATAAAACAAACTGATAAAAAATAAAATAAAAATAGTTTTTACTGGAAAAAGAAATAAATTAAAAATTTGAAAAAATTAAAAAAATATTTTTGAAAATAATTTATTAATGTTACCGTTGACCAATAACCACTACAAGAATGTTGGGAATAGTCCAAGTGTGAGTCAAAATCCCACATTGGATAGAAAAGACAAAGTTGAACACTATATAAGAATAAAGACCCATAACAACATTGCCTTAAGGTTTTGGTGTAAAAGTGGTGTCTAAGGTCTTATATGTGTAAGACTAATGTCATATAACCATATAAGAAAAACATTAAGTAATGACCAAATTTAGTGACTAAAAATAATTAGTTAGTATACTGACCAATTTTGATGTGAATTTATAAACTAAAACTTACTGCTAACTAAACTAGTTTCTAAAAGTTATTATTGGTTTATAAATTGGTAATTGAAATAGTTTATATTATGAATTGGTCTTTAAATTGGTCACTAACATTAGTTACCTAGGTTTTAGTTACCAAAGGAATTGGTTTCTAGATTGGTCTCTAAATAATTAATTAGAGACTAATTTAGTGACCAATTCATTTGGTAGCCAAAACCTAGGTAACTAATGTTAGTGGCTAATTTAGAGACCAATTTGTAACAGAAACTAATTTAGTTACCAATTTAAAGACGAATTATAATTTTTTGAAATTAGTTTAGTTACCAGTAATTTTTCATTTATAAATTAGTATCTAAATTAATTGGGGTTTTCTTTTGCCTCGTATTTACTTTCTCTACAAATGTGTGATGCACTTTTGTGCCTTAGACTTTGCTTATCATGGAAGTTAATGCATTGGTTTCAAGATAGAAATTGGATAATAAAGCAAAAATTTTATATTATAAAATATTGATTCATACCTTGTTCTTTTAAGTCAAAGCAACAGGGCTTATATGAGTTGATTTTCTAAACATGTGGAGTTGTTGTAAGTATGGATTACCAGGAAACACGAATTGGCTTAATAGTTGTGCATGTACCTGGTAATTGGGAAGGGGTGGGTTCGAACCTTGGCTAGAGTAAAATCATAACATCTTTTTTTTATGCCTTGAGGATGAATTGGAGTAGATGAAGAGTTGAAGATAGGTTCTACAAATCTAGACATGGACAAAGAGATTAATTTGAATTGATTAGCTATTAAGGACCAATTAAAGAGTTGATTTGAGTTTAATTTCGTTTTAATTCAATTCAATTAGTTTTAGGGTTGGAAAAGAGAGGGAGAACAACAAAAATTCGTGTGGCTACCAACCAAGGAAGTTTAGGACCCTAAAGAGATCAAAGTTGTAGCAGGATTTTCCAAGTTAGGGGAGCTGCCTTCCGTGTTTAAATTCAAATGTATATGATTTGATGTTGTATGATCACTATGTGGACCTCTCTTTCTGCAAATTTCTTAACTGTGCGTGTTTCTAGAAATTTTCTAGAAACCGCCTAGCGATCTTGAAGACCCGACAAGCGACACATGTGCCTAAACCTAATTTTTTGGGTTTTATGATGAACCGTCTAGCGGTTGTGTTGTAACCGTCAGGCGACGCGAACTGGAATGTCTAGTTCTTGGTTTATGATGGTTCTAATAACATCTACGAAGCCTAAATTCACTGTATGAATATAATTGAATGAAATATTGATGTGATTTAAAAGCATGGAAGTGTTTTGTCTGAAATTTTGGTGGAATCTTTTGCATGGTTGGGCTTAGGGTTCGCGAAGGGATTAGGTATGAAGTGATATGATTTTGGCCTGAGATTTGGTGTTCGTTTTCGTGAAATTGGCCTTAATTGAAATAAGCATGAAGTATATATGTTTGATTGAATACAAAAGGAGTGTTAAAATGCATAACTGAACCGATACTTTGGTGTTTTGGAATGCTTACGAGAGAATGGGTTCTTTGGAACTTGTCTCAAAAGCCCAAAACCCAGTAGTAGTGACGCTACTGGTGTGGTGCTTGGCGGCACAAGGTGAATCGCTAGGCCATAAAGGGTAAAACAGTGAAGTCTGGAACAAACAACGCCTGACAACGCAGAGGTTCTGTTAAGACTTTGGCAAGTGTACCAAGTCGTGCAAGTAGTAACCGGTAAGACCGGAATATCGTTTCCCAAGAGACTCGTGTATACTAATTAATTGCGTAATTAGTGACTAATTTAAACTAATGAATAAATCCA
>Ga0214545_1011927_pt1 | contig 11694 bp, 4 predicted proteins | sample CNSS4metaG_FD_160064 | JGI IMG/M metagenome (GOLD analysis project Ga0214545, IMG submission 160064) | Root nodule microbial communities from cowpea collected in UCLA plant growth center, Los Angeles, California, USA - CNSS4 | ecosystem: Host-associated > Plants > Roots > Nodule | place: USA... | reverse complement strand
CTTTTGTTAGGCTTAACAGGCCAGATGTTTTGTAATCCCTTTAGAAATGTAAGGACTGTATGTATTGATTCAGGGTATGTATGGTTATTTTGAGGATGACTGTATTATACATCTTACTAACCTACGCCATCATCTGCTTCTGAATTATTGAAATTTAAATGTTTTGTTTAATAGTATAAAAACTATGAAATAGGGATGTTACATTATGATATGATAATTAAAAAATGATTAAAATAACAGATTAAAATTAAATAAAATAAATGAGTCAAAATATGAACTTTGGTACAAAATGGAACCGTACTACTGAGTCAATAACCACACACAAGCGTAAGAGAAAAAAAAATCGAACGGTATTAATTTTTTACCCACCTCACGTCACACCCATTGCTTTCGTAACTGTGATTTTATTCCGCATATAAAATGCAAACTTTTTCATCTTTTAATTAAGAGTAATGATATTTTAATTTTTTTTTTATTTTTAATTTATTATTTTTATCATCTTTAAATTATTTATTTTAATTTTTTTAATGATATGATATGATAATCTAATAATCATTTTAATCTAAGAATCATTAAAATCTAAGAATCTTAAATGGTGAATAGAAGTGGACAAAATAAATTAAAATATTATTATTCTTTAATTAATTTATGCGTGACTGTTGAATATCGAAATCAGTGTTACAAATATCTCACATGTCAGTTTACTAAGTTTAGTACTTTTTTGTTAATTTTATTTGATTTTAATTTTTTAATTAATAATAAAATATCAAATAAATTTAATAAAATTTAATTAAAAAATTTAAATTAAATATTTTTAAAGTTGAAAGATTAGTATAAAATTTTGAAAAAAAAAATAATTTTAATTTTGATTTAAAATTAAGGATAAAAATATAATTATTTTTTAATTTTTATAATTTAACTCATTTAATAATTTTACGTCTTTTAAATGAGTCTTTTAAAAGAATCCATCATTTTGAAATCAGTTAAAATAGATAAAACTAAATAAAGTGAAAATTAGGAAAAACATTATATTACAGTTTATTTAATGTCTCTTTTTGTCCTTTATGAGTATGATTGTCACTAGTTTGATACTTTTTCTTCTTTCTGCTCTCTTTTCAACGATAATAATATTCGAACAAGGATACTGTAACTATATTCACAAATTTATTTTACTTCTTTTCAGCAAGTCTTATTTCATTTATTATTCAATATTAAATTTGTAAACATACTCAATTTCCCCCTTTTTTTTTTCGAAGGTCGAAATATGGGTCATTGCCCATTATAAAGAAGAACATGATAAAAAACAGCTAATTACTTCTTGCACCCATTATTTTCTTCTTGCACTACAGAATTTATTTTTCGAAACCCAATAAATAATTTCAATTTTTTTCAGAAGTCAAATATTCGATTCTTTTACGGAAAGTATTTTCCGGAAGTTTTTGATGGGATGGGATGAGAAATTTATGAGGTGGAGGAAGTAATAGTCTAAAAATCATTGTTTAGTCAAATTGAGTTTTTGGGAACAGATGGGGACCTAAGCCCAGCAAATATAAAAGATCGGTTAGTTAGAAGAGGGTATAGATTAATGACCAAAAAACTTTATGGACCCAAAAGTAATTTCGTTTGAAGAATGTAGTAGTAGTATTCATAATGTATGACGCCCCTTTAACGTGTAAATATTGTTTGGCAAAAATAAAATACCACACACTATTGATATACAAATTCTTATATCTACATCTAAAAAATACTAGGCAATAGAATATTCTTCTAACCTTATTTGTCATTTCGAGTCCCACCACTAATATCATCTATTCGTATATATTCATATATTAAGTATGATAATAGGAGTTTAAATATTTAGAAACAATGATAAACTAACTTTTTCAAACAATAATGAAACACGTACATGTATCAAGGTGCAAATCGAATCCAATGAGTTAAAGATAAATCAACAGGGGGTTTGAGGAAACAATAACAAGTAGGATGCCAACAAAATTTTTATAAGTGGATATCTGCGGATAAAATCCGCAATAAATAGGAAATGAATATTATAAATGGATATATGCGGGTATTTTTAATATCCGTAAGTTAACGGGACGAGTACGTGTATCATAGTATCAATATCTGTGGATATTCGTACTCGTTATACTTTAATTTAAATTAAAAAAAATGATTAAAATATTAACATATTGATTTTGAATGATTTTTTTTTATCAATTAGCTTTTTAAAAATTCATTTCTTTGTAAACTGTCATTCAACATATTTAAATGAGTTGTTTGGACTTTGTTTAAAATTTATGAATGTCATATATTGTATTTTATTTGAATTTACGATTAAAACATGTTGTTAAATATTTTTTTATTTTTATTTTTTTATAAATACCCGCAGGTACCCGTGAATACCCGTAGTTATTAAAAAAATTATGTCAGTACTCATATAACAGATACCCGACAGATATAAATACAGGTACGAGACGCATATTTATCCAGCGGATAGAATACGGGAAAACTACTATTTGTACCATTCTCGTCCCGTTGATATCCCTAATAACTAGGGATGTATAAAGAGTCATGGGATCGACGAAGAAGATGGAAAGAAAATATTGATAAGGAATTGAGAAAAGCATGATTGAGGCATAAAAGCACAGGACGATGGATTTTTTCACTAAGGATAAATAATACCTCATGGATAGTTTAAGAAAGTTATTTCATTCTATGTAAATTTTCTTTTATTATATTTATAGTGTAATTGTCAGAAAAAAGGGAAAAATATAAATAGATAGTTTAATATAATTTAAGGGTGATAAATTATGGATACAATTTCAAAAGTCTCACATAATACCATGAACAAAAAAAAACGGTTGATTCAGTGTTGCTTGAAGTAATTTGGATCACTCTTTCCTTAATTTACTTTATCGGTTATTGTTCTACACTTTGCAATTTATTTTATTGTAATTTACATTGCAAAACTTTTATCTCCACTTTCTTCTTTATCTATTGTAACGTCCCAATTTAGTAGAATAATTCTAATTTATAGAACGCTCATGTTTATAGTATAAAATAGAGCACCGGCATAAAGTATATTAGAATTAACCTTTTATAGTTATCCCAAATTATACTGGAATGGAAGTCCAAAGACACAACACAATGCCATGAAAAGAATCTAAACACAGATTAGATTAAACTGGAAATTTGCTCAAAGAGCAAGAAACTACAAAATAACATTACCCAAGAAGAAATGCTCAACAATGAGCAATAAAGGACCTAGGAAGCCTAACTACATCGCAGCCTTCCCGCCAACATCACGATCACCAAGAGTCTCCACATCTGATCACACCAAGGATTTGGTGATCATCGCAAAAGGAAAAAGCCAAAGAAGAGAATAGACACAAAGAGAAAGGGTAAGCTAGAGTAAAATATTTAACATGTTATTGAGCAAGCATATTATAAAACAGGTTATAGACAAGCAAAGCAGTAAGCAACCAAACATGTGAAAGCAAACAATTAAAGGACTCTCTAACTCAATATTTGGATCATACTCTTGATATAGAATTCTAAAGGAAGTATGTGCCTGTGCTGGCTTCTAAACTCTGCAGAGTCTAGACGCAAGGGGTTATCACCCAACCACACACATAGTTAATCCTCTAATGTCTTGGGCCCAATATGTCCCAAGACTAGGACCTCCTGCCACTCTCACCACATAAATTATTCTACTCTATGTGAGCGTGAATAATTTTTAGAGTTCAGGATACCTTCCTTTATCTAGACATCTCCTATATCAAGGTATACACTAACCACCATCACCAAGAGTTTCCTTGAAACTCTTTTACCAACAATTTCCACATGCCATCTCAATCATTCAAGTCTCATGCCAATCCACCACCAATCAAACAAGTCATGTTTTCCATTTCATACTCAACACAACAAGATTTCATTTAATTTCATACTTTATAAATGCATACCAGGACATACATATATCACAAAATAATATTTATCCCAAATAAATGAGTGCCAACATTTAAGTACCTGCAATTCCATACAATCAAGCACAACACACAACCATAATTCTTATACCAAAATTCCTAAGAAAATTTATTATCACAAAACCAAAATCGCTGCAGTAATGCATGACACATGTCTCAAGCTACAGACATCTAATCGACGATCCAACCGGTCAAACCATAAAATAGCATGTTATTAACCAAATGTCAAAATTTGAGCTCAATCCAACGGTTAATGAGTCGGAAAAGTCAATTTTACTAAAACTGCCCATATCAGAAAAATACACAGTCGTCCAACGAGTCAAGGAACTCGCCCAGCGACTATGCGACGCATCAGAATACGAGAAAAGACGTCAAACATCACAGTTTCATGAATATTTGAACCCCTAACTCAGAAAGATACCAAAACTAACGTTTTCCAATCATTTAAGCATAAAACAGAAACGAAAACAAACCACATATTTCAAAAACGCGAAAAAGAACCTAGCTTCCCTTACCTTCTTAGATGCTAGCAAACGCCACCAGGTACGAAACCAAGGGGTACCACAGCTCTAAGAATTCAAACAGTGAGCTGGAAATGTGAACAACAGATCAAAACGTACGTAAAAGGTTAAACCCTAACCAGAACAATATACCCAAACGGTAAAAATGTGAAGAAAGGACCAAGGAGCTTCAAAGTTCGACTTACTTGGAGGTATAATGCTCTTAGCTAGCTTGGAGAGGAGTGAATCTTTGTGTCCTAGCAGAACTTTTACTGGAGGAAAGAAAAGGGGAGGGAGAATCTGATTTCTGCAAATGAGACAGAATGCATGGGGGTTAGGGGCTGAAAATAGGTATTGGTCCCCTTACTAGGCTGGCCTTAGGCCCACGACAGGCTAGGCCCAAACACCTATAAAGCTTAAAGGAAAAAGGGGTTTACAATCTCCCTAACAACAAAAGTTTTTCATCCTCGAAAAATAAGACTTACTAGAAAAGATGTGGATATGACCTCCCCATGTCCTCCTCTAGCTCCCAAGTAGAGTCACCTATCCTCCGGTCCCAACTGACCTTAACAAGACTGGTGGCTCTCCCCTTCTGTTCCCTAACTTGGCGATCTACTATAGCCACTGGTTGTACCTCCGCTCTGAGATCCTCCCTGACTTGCACATCTTCAGCCTCCAACACATGTGACGGGTCAAACACATACTTTTGTAGTTGGGAAACATGGAAAACTGGGTGGAGATTAGCCAACTAGGTTGGCAATGTAATCTCATAAGCCACAAGTCTCATCCTCCTAAAGATCTCATATGGACCCAAGAATTTAGGAGAAAGCTTCTTTGAGCTAATAGCCCTTCCCACACAAGTGGTTCGGGTCACCCTTAAGAAAACATGATCCCTAGTTGCAAACTCTAAGGGTCTCCTCCGCCGATCTGCATAAGCTTTCTGCATACTCTGAGATGCTTGCAACCTATCTCTCACCAATTGCACCTTCTCCGTGGTTTGTTGCAACAGCTCAGGTCCAACCAAAACTGATTCACCGTCCTGATACCAACACAAGGGAGTCTTACACCTCCTCTCGTACAAAGTCTCATAAGGCGCCATCCCGATACTCGCCTGATAACTATTGTTATAGGTAAACTCCACCAGTGGTAACACTTCATCCCAACGATCCAGATGATCCAAGATGCACGTCCTCAACAAGTCCTCCAAGGACTGAATCACCCTCTCTGATTGCCCATCTGTTTGAGGATGATAAGCAGCAAAACTCATCCTCAACCTGCTCCCCAAAGCATCCTGCAGTGTCTGTCAGAACCTAGAAGTAAATCGGGGGTCTCTGTCAGACACTATGTTACTTGGTACACCATGTAGTCTCACTATCTCCTTGATGTAGAGCTGAGTCAACTTGGCCATAGACATCTTGATATTCACCTCCAAGAAGTGGGCACTCTTAGTCAACCTGTCTACCACAACCTATATATCATCATGACCTCTCACGGTTCGTGGCAAATGGGTAACAAAATCCATAGCTATGCTATCCCACTTCTACATCGAAATATCCAACGGTTGGAGCGTCCCACCGGGTCTTTGATGCTCCACCTTCGCCTTTTGGCAAGTCAAACATGCAGATAGAAACTGGGCAACGTCCTTCTTCATACCTTGCCACCAGAAGGTTTTCTTGAGGTCTTGGTACATCTTAGTCATGCCAGGGTACAAACTAAGACGACTCTTCTGCCCTTCCTTAAGAATCAACCTTCTCACCTCAGCATCACCAAACACACAGATAAGGCCTCTGAATCTCAACACGCCATCATCACCCAAGGCAAACTCATTAGCCTTATCTGATCCAAGCTGTTCTTTCACCTTCTGTAAACTATCATTCGCTGCTTGCCTCTCCTTAATCAAGTTCAGGAAGTCACTAGATATAGTTAATGCGCTACATCTAATGAACTTTGGATTCAACCCAACCTGAAGCTTGAAGGATCCTTTATGTCCCACCAACCAATTTGTATCTGATATACTGACTCACTTTCCATATGCTCTCTATTACATCTTGTAGGTTTTTTTTTTTACCAAGATCTCATATAAACTCAAGTCTCGAACTAAAACATGTTAGTTGTCAATTCACATCACCTTATTCCATCCTTGAAGTTCAATCGACTTAATCACATGCGATACTTGGCCTACTGCCAAACATCAATACCCTTGGTCACCTTTATTCATAGCTATCCACATACATAAGTTTGTTAACTTGTTACGAAAGAATCCGCTTCGAATTGATTTGGTTCACCCATTAACATTGAAAATAGTATCAAATCAAAATTATTGAGAAACAATATGATAATAAACCGAATCTTGATTGTATTTTAATGATTAATAATAGTTTGTCAAATTGAACATATTCTAAAAGACTTTGTATTAAACATGTTTCATGAGAAATTAGCATCCAATTAGAGACGACAAATAAACCTATCTCGTGAATATTGTTCGAACTCGTTCCCGTTTTGATGGAGAATCCCGCATTGATTGGATATGGGTATGGAGAATCCCCAACTTTTTTTAATTGAGTATGAGAATATACATATCCCCGCAATAATATCCGTCCCCGCCACATCTCCTTCTCCATATATATTATAAAAATATACACAATTAATTAAATAACTCTATATATATATATATATATATATATATATATATACTTTCTATTTTTTATTTTTTCTAATTATTTGGTTTGTCATGAAATTCATTCACATATCCAATATATTTTTCATCTTATTATAATCTTTATGTAATTATGTTAAAATGATTTATGTCAATTAAAAAAATTTTATGTCTCACATTTGAATATTTCTATTATTTTTTAAAATTTTTATTTATTATATATTTTTCTTTCACATGAGAATGTTTAATACTCTCAATTTAAGTGTTTAATAGCATAAACCTTTCATTTACTAGTAATATAAAAAAAAATATTATTTACTTATTATTATTCATTTTTGTTTCATTTGAAGAATTCTTTTGTTTCGCTAAAAATATTTTCGTTATTTCTCAACCATTGAGTATATATGTTGATATTTGAAAATTTTTCTTAGATCTCTAAGTTATTTTTTATCTTATCATACCCTTAATTATACATTTGTTTTTCTTTGTGCGATTTCTCTTAATAGTCTCTCAAATTATTTATAAGACACACATTTGTTAATTTTTTTATATTTTTATTTGTTGTTTATTTTAATCTTGTAGAATACTATTTCGATATATTTTATCTAACTTCTTTTTTATTTTCTAACTCATGATCAATCATACTGTAATTTTTTCACTATAATTGTGTAAATAAATTTTATTTACTACAATATAAAAATTTAATGTAATTGTTATGAATATTTTTTTATCACCATCCAATTGGAGTTCAAAAGATACAAGATCTATGTCAAAATTTTATTATTATGTTTATTATTTATTCTTTGCGTCACTTTGATTAAGTAATGTATTATAACTTTTATTAGTGTATAAAAAAGAGATTTATTAGAATTTAAAAAATTGAAGTAAACAAACATTTAAAATATATTTTAATTTGAATATTTGTTTTCCTTTTATATTTTTTAAAAAGGTTTTTAAATTTTATCAATCAGGTTTCATTAATGTTTGCAAATTTAATAAATGTTTTGGTTTTCATAAAATTTATTTGGTATTCTAATCTAAAATGTAAACAATTATAATTTATTTCAAAGTATTTGATATTGAAGAAACAATCATCCTCCTAATATTGAATATTTGATAATATTATTTTTTCTTTACATAATTTTTATTATTTTATAAAAATTAATTAAAATTAATATTGAATTATAAGAAAATAGGTACGAGTATGGGTACGAGATTATACTTGTTACCTGATGAGGATGAGGATGAAACAAAAGTATGATACCCATTGGATTTGGGTATAAGGATGATGATGTACGGGAATGAATATGAGATAGCACAACCCGTCTTGCTTGCCCGCAGTGTTGTCATCCCTACATCTAACCTAATAAATGCATATATTGAAATCTTCTTGAACTTCCTGTATGTTGGGATGGTTTCTTGCACTTACTTTGTAATGGTCTAGTATACATAACCTCTTTTGTCTTCTCATTATTTGATGTATTAATATGTGTGATTAGACCTTCATCACTCAAACATTTGATATCTCATTTTCTTATTAATTTCATATTTAATACTATGCTTCTTCATACCATAGTACAACTCCAAGTATGTCTCATCTCCAACAAGTTTCAACACTGTTTGTTCAACACATAGGTGGCCACATTGTCATGTGAGCGATATATCTTATGGTCGTTGGTCTCACGTATTAAAACTTCATGCATCAACATCACACATTAACACTTGGACAACCTTCATTGTTTTTTAGCATAATCACATAAAGGAGAGAAAATTGTCTCATTATCTCCACTCTCAAGCCTCTATCTTATCCCTCTGCCATCGCCTCCTCAGGTATACATAGTATGCTTATAAAAGATTATTTCAATTTTGTAAGTATAGAAAATGAAGTTCTAAATAGATATAATTTCTAATAAAATGAACTTTTCAATTTTTACAAATGTTTTTTTTTTTCATTCTTTATCTATTTTAAAATTCATATTTTTAATAAAATTTCATATCTTACATGCAATTAAATATTTATTCAAATAATATAATATTGTTGTTTATTAATTTTGTTATAAATTTCAGCATAAAATTCATTTCAATAAATATTTTTCTTTTGTTTCTTTTATCTCTCTAACATTAAAATACATTTTTTACTCTTAATATTTGTGACAATAGTTAGATACTTATTCGTTGAAAAAAAAATCAAGCTATAATTTTGAGTGACACCTATTAGCATTGTGGTATAACATTAACATGGAAGATCTAAAAAAACTCCTCATATAAATGAATATTATTTGTTTTTTTTTTCAAATAAGCATTAAAGACTAAAAGTTATGTTTTAAAACTTTGAACGGGTAAAAATTGAAGAAAATAAATTAATAAGAATTAAAATCAAAATTTACTATAAGGATTAAGAACCATCTTTTGTAGGGTGAAAAACAAACAATCTTTTTAGAAATATACCAAAAACTCAACAATTGTACTGAACAAAAAACATATTTATATAAAAAATAAAAAAAATTAATTAACTATCCCAAAAATTATTAAAATACTATGAAAAAAAAAACTTATGCAAAACAAAAGTTATTTTTATGCGATCAAATCATTCTCTATTATAAGCTCTTTTAGACACCAGGTAGCGTTCAATTTTGTTTTATGTTTAAGTAGATCGTTCAATTTTGTTTTATGTTAAGTAGATTTATATAAGAATTTCCAGTTTTTTTTTTTTTGCAAAAAAAAAAGCTATGTTATATATAAAATAATATAATATAAACATGTATTAGATTAATTCATTTTGAAGCAAAACATCCACTCCTAAATGAATTATCATAGACTTTTTTATTTTAAATGAATTATTTTAGAAACTATTTCCTTTATTGATGAATCACATGACGTATGTAGTGTTCAAATAACTATTTAATTCAAATTTTACGAATATACATACTCAAATTTAATTTTGATTCAAATTTGAAATTTAGGTAAGGTAAATAATATTTTATCGAGTCTTCTATTTTCCAACATTAAGTTAGATTTAAATTTATTATTTTAATATGATGAGAGTGTTGGAAAAATATCCGACAATCATTTTATTAATAAATAAAAAAATAAAATAAATACATAAACAATTCTCTCGGTCCTTTAACGAGTACTTACATTCTCAAAAATAATAAATTAACTCAAACCTCACAATCTTATAACAAGAGTATAAGAAATAAAAAAAATTAAATAGAAGTCTGGAGTGTCTTTCACTCGAGACAAAAAACATTATAAACTTAAAATCCATCGTATAGTCATTAACACCCACCTTCTTTATTGTCTTAAGCGATGTGAGACCTTTTAAGATATATTATTTTCATCGTCAAGCAAAAATAATAATTTAAAGTTTTTATAGTTGATATTTCATCTTATCGTATTACCACGTGGGATGTTTTTTAATGAATGTGATATCTTTTATATGATAAAATATGTTGAAGGTAACCCACATTAGAGTTGATTTAGTAAAAATAAAACAGGTTGAAATTTATTTTTTAATGACTTAAAAAAATATTGAAAATTCGGAATTATATTAAACAATAATAATCTATGAAGAAAAATTCTATAAGCCAACATTATTTATTAAAATAGATGATAAATACATTCAAGAAAAGTTTCTACACGTTAACATTATTTGTTAAAATAGGCATGTTTATTGTTCATATTTGATATTGAAATGATGTCACTAGTATTAGAAATTTGGATTGTTTTTTTTTTCAATTCTCTATTTTCTTTTTCATCGATTTTTGGGAGAAAAAGTAAAAGACGTTATCATAATTGTGTTCCTCGGGAACTAAACTTTGAGTGAGTTTTCGGTATTGGCCTTGGGCAACACCATTCACAATTAAGAATTTAGATTCTCATGTACTAAATTTCTAGTGGATTTTTAGTATCCAACGATATTGTTAGGTTTAACTAGTTTACTTAGTGTGTGAATTTGGTATTTATTTTTAAAATAGTGTCAATCGATATTAATTTTAATAAAAGTGTTTTAATTAATTTTTTTTAAAAATAATTATTAATAAATTAATTTTATTTCAAATTTTTTATTATTAAATTTTAATATAAATATTAATACTTAATTTTATAAATTATTTTAAATATTAATATCATTAATTATATTAACAACTTTTTTTCTAAAATAAATTTAATTATATTTTTTTAAATTAGAACTCAATTAATTTTTTTTTAATTTAATATTAAATTATTATTATCAAAAAATAAATATTATTCGACTAATTAAATCATGTTTTATCTTAAAAATTTCACTTTTTTATACCAAAATTTTAGCGTGTTTTCTGACACTAGTGATACTGTTTCACAGTGCGAATTCAGGTTTTCAAAAATCAAATTCTAACATCAGTACTGAACATGTTTATTCCGATAAATAACATTGACACGTGTTGATTAAAAAGATAGATCGGAGTGAAGAAACTTGAGAATCATAAACTGAAAACAAATATATATATATATATATATATATATATATATATATATATATATATATATATATATATAAAAAAAAAATATATTCATA
>Ga0214545_1011925_pt1 | contig 11696 bp, 11 predicted proteins | sample CNSS4metaG_FD_160064 | JGI IMG/M metagenome (GOLD analysis project Ga0214545, IMG submission 160064) | Root nodule microbial communities from cowpea collected in UCLA plant growth center, Los Angeles, California, USA - CNSS4 | ecosystem: Host-associated > Plants > Roots > Nodule | place: USA... | reverse complement strand
ACCCCCTATTTTTATAGTTGCTAGTTTTAAATTGCATTTTTGAGAATCAAATATTTGAGATCAATTCCGTATTCGTTGTGAGACGACTCAGGGTTATCTTAACCCTAACTATTTTCTTCACTACAAATTGGCAATACTGAAGTTGCTAAAGTAGTGGTAATTTGATCGCCTAACGACAGCGATATCAATAGGTCACTGCATTAACGTCACAATTGGATGAATAAAATAAACAAAATGAAGAACGTGACAAAAGACTTGATGCAATCATGAACTTCTTTTCTCAAAATTATCAAGGTCAATTGCCTCCTCAGTTAACTATGTTCAATCATGCACCGGTAATGTTTAAGACTACATAACTTCTTTTATTTTTTGGATTTTACATTTCTAATTATGATTCACATTTATACTGTAGGTTTCTGATCAAGGAAGTGTGCCAATTAATACAACAAGTTCTGGACATGAGGAAAATCCATTTTATAATGTGGAAGTTAATTGAATCATTTTATGTTTTGAGAACCATTGCAATACTTCATGATAGTTTTTGCTGACTAATATTGTACTTGAATTTGAATTTGAATTCGTATATTTGTTATACTTTGATATGCATTTAGTCATCTATAACTAATTTGTCAATTTGATGAGTTTATATCTATTTATGTATAACTTCATTAAATATAGATTAAAAAAATATAATAAATGTAAATAATTGTGATTGAAAAAATATATATGAATACATAAATGATAAATGAGTAAAAAAATAATATTAATAATTTAAAAATCTATGGTACTTTATGGAAGTTTTGAAACTCATGATATTTTATGGGAGTTCTAAAACCTTTGGTATTTTATGGAGGTTCTAAAATCCATAATAATTTACGGAGGTTTCAAAACCCAGGATATTTTACGGAGGTTTTAAAATTCAAGGTAATTAACTGAGGTTTTAAACCCACAAAACTTAACTGAGGTTTTAAAACCTCTATTAAATACAAGAGGATAAAAAACCTCCATTACTGATTGGTGCTTCCCGGGGTTCGTAAAAACCCTGGCTATACATTCTCCAGGGATGGTTTAGCAGGGGAAATATAAACCCCAGGTAAAGAACTTAGCAAAGGTTTTAACCCTGGGTAATGTAAAAATAAACCTTCGTTAAAACCATTTTTTCTTGTAGTGTACTAAAATTGACATTTTTATTTATATTTTTAAAAATATTTTTAAATAAGCTTTTTTTTTTAGTTTTATTATTAAACAAAGTTAAAACTCAAACTTAATTTCAACAATTAACAATTTTGTCATCATATATAAAGACATCAAGTGTATCATATAATACAAACTTAGTGAAGATTAAAAATTAAATAACTTGTCATGCATAAGTTTAGAAACTAAATTTCAAGTTTAAAACAAAACCAAAGTTTAATGTTTTGTATAGAATTTAATGTTAATTTAAAATATTTCTAGAAATATTTAATAAAAACGTTAATTTTAGTAAGAATATCACCATAAGATTTATAAAAAAGTAAAATGAGTATCAATTTATGGAGGGATAATATTCCTTCATTTTTACAAAAATTGAGACTAAATTGGAACTAAAAACAAATATAGGGACCAAATTGAGTCATTTTGACATGTGGCACAACTATGAAGTGACACATGTAAAAAATAAAAAATTAAAAACAATTGAAAAAATTAAAAAAATTAAAAAAAGAAAAACAGAAATTGACACATGGCGTTGACTTTAACATTGTTTGGTCAAACTAACGGTAAGACTAAATTGAATCATTTTTAAGAAAATGAGGACCAAATTGAGACAAAAAAAAAACTTGACAACCAAACTGATATTACTTGACAAATAGAAGGACAAAAAAATAATTTATCCTTTTTTTAAAACTGAACTACAAAAATTGTCCAATTTAGTTTTTGTTAAAAGAGTTCAATTTTCGTAATATATCATAATATAGATAATATGTAGTTCAATACAGTTTTATAAACTATGCCCCGTCCTAACTATGATCTGTCTTTCTTTCTAGGACTGTACCTCGTCTTAACCCATAAATAATAAAATTCCTTTAGAATTTTTTGATGGACACCACATTTTTATCTTCATTCATTTGACAAATTCTTTTAATAAAGTATAATATTAACATAATAAAATAAATGTAAATATAATGTTGTAATAAAAGAATAAATTATGGAAAGTTGAAATATCATGACTCTATTCATTTATAATGTATCTGAACTCTATCACATAAATATTCATTCATTTGACAAATTCTTTTAATAAAGCATAATATTAACATAATAAAATAAATGTAAATATAATGTTGTAATAAAAGAATAACTTATGGAAAGTTGAAATATCATGACTCTATTCATTTATAATGTATCTGAACTCTATCACATAAAATAATTTATGTTTGATAATAGCGTTTTTTTTTTTGTTTTCCTTTTTTCGCTAAAATCATGTTTATTTTGACAAAAAAAAAATAGTAAGTATTGCCACAATCTAAGAGATCAATAATGGATATAGAAAGCAAAGAAGGGATACACATTTAGAAAGGAAAACTTATGTACACTATTTGTAATTGTAATGACTTCCATATTCAATTACTTTCGAGATGTATCAAATTAGAACTCTTAATTATTATGGAAAATTGTTCCATCCTTGATTCAGATGAAAGCCTCTCGGTAATTGGAGTTTCTCCGCCAATCTTTGACTCACAATATTGTTGTCACTTTCATAATTGTATGTAACTAAACATGGGTGACCTTCGATTAAACACCTTGTATAGTAAACTTACATTGCTATTCCAAACTTTGATACCAAATGATGAGAATATAGAGGAGTGAATTCGTTTTATGGATCTATCTAGGTTGGAATGCTAATAAGTAAGAAATTTGAGAAATTGTTCAAAACAAGAAAACAAAAATAAATAAGAAGATGGAGTGAAAATTGATAGACGTCATACTTCCAATGATGGAAGATAAGTCTAAGAGTTTAAACACACAAAGGGAGGAATGAACTTTGATAAAACTCAGGGGTTCCTAAATCACTCAAGAACATAAGAGAATCACTTTCACTAAAAATAAAAGAGGTAAACTCTAATAGTTTTGAATAAAACTCAACTTGTCTTCATTGATAAAATGATTCAGCTTATATTGAAGCTTTAACCACTGAAATTATAAAAGACACATAAATTGCAATTACATCCCACTTAAAGTTATTAATGATCCCACTACTTAATGACTGATTGTAACGGAAATTGTGGGAACCCAAAAGTCACCTATAAGCATTTAGCTATGCATCTTCTTGATCTCCCAAAGGCTAATGACTAAGTTGCAATTGAGTCCTTATTACTACTTAAAATAAAACTAAACTAGAATTCATCAAACTAAAACATAATTTGGTCAACCAATTTATACAAAATTATGCCATTATTTAAACAAACTAATAACTTTGAAAAATATTATCGTACACGTATTAATAATATATTTAGCAAAACTAAATGATGATAAGTTGATTGTTAGTTGATATGTTGCTGGTGCATAAGTTGACTAGTTGATAAATTTCTTACAAAAATGAAATTTGTATTTTTAAGAAAAATATATTATTATATTCAATTATAATTTTAGATTGTTTAAATAATTTCATTTCTATTTATTAATTTATTTAATTTTAAAATGTTGTGTATGCTTTTTTATTTTGATAAATCATTTCATTTAAACAACTTAAACTATTGAGTATTAATAAAATTTATTTTTTTATTTAGTTTTTAATATTTATTTTTATTTCTCAGTTTAAGTTACTGTTTATTATTATTTTTAATTGTTTTATATAATTTTAACATAATATCATGTAATGAAAAAGTTGTTACTTTAATTAATTTGTAATGTTAATTGTTTTAATTTGAAGGGTATAAAAACTTAAAAAAGAACTTGACAAATCATTAGTGCAGATTTGACATTTTACTTCGCCTTATAGGCCTCGGTTGCAGCTGAACCGAAGCCTATAAGGAGGCAGTGGCACTTTTGCAATTTCGTCCAACTATATTGCCTCGGGTCTCTATAAACTGGTACAGTAAATGAACTTTTGGCCCCGGTTACAACTGAACCGAAGCATATAAGGCTTCAAATTTTCAAAAATGGCTTTTGGCCTCAGTTATTAATTGAACCGAGGCCATAAAGGCAACATCAGCTTTCAAATTTTCAAAAATGCCACCAGCATCAGGCTTTTGGCTTCGGGTCTTTAAGGACCAAGGCAATAAATAGGCTTTTGGCCTCGGTTATTAACTGAACCGAGGCCATAAAGTCTGTTAAAATTCCCAATTCGTGAGCTCTAATCACTATTCATCATCTCCCCAACTTTCTTTTCTTTGCACGAATTTCTCTCTCTCTCTCTCTCTCTCTCTCTCTCTCTCTTTCTCTCTCTCGGACGACGACCTCTGCTTCTGCGAACTCCTCTGGGCCACTGCTTCGGTTCGCGACCTCCCTCTTCTTCGTTCATGGCAATAGCTTCAGCGAGGATGGTGACCGGCGATGTCTACTTTGCAACATGGTGGTTCGTTGGGGCGGCTTGGTTTCACAACGCAGATAACCTCTGGTTTGGGTTTTGCAGGTCTCGCTTCGTGTTACAACTTCTTATTCTGGTTTCATTAGTAGGTAAAGGATTCGTAGCGGTGGTTGCATCTTCTCGTGACGGTGGAGGTGATAGTGGCTCAGGCACGATGTTTACACGAGGGTTTCGCACCTATATTTCGCTGGTTTTGGTTTTCTGCAGGTGGTGCACACTGTTCCTGGCAATTTTGGTTGTGTTTACGGTGGTCGCCAATATGGTTGTCGTTGATTTTGACGGTGGTGTCACAATGATGGAAGGAACAGGTGGGACTATGTTGCTCTATGCTTCGGTTCTAGAGACCCAAGGTAAAAAAATGAATCTATGGCTTCGGTTCTACAGACTCGAGGCCAAAAACCATTCCTTTTGGCCTCGCCCCAATATGCCTCGGTTCTGGAATCGAGGCAGAATACAAAAAACAATCAGAGCCAAAAACCCTTACTGCATTAGTCAATACTAAAAATAAAGCAATGATAATTTGTCTCCATCAAATTGAAATGGGTAAAACAAATAATAAAGATAATTAAAAAGTATATTATAATATAAAAATAGTAAGGCAATGAAATTAAATAAGTTATGTTTCAATTCCAAGTCAGATGATAGAATCGTTGTCAATTACCATGTATCCTAAATATTTAAATTATCTTAGGCCTCAACTCCTAAGTGATGTAAAATTATTGGGCATAGCGTGGTAGGAACATAAGACCCCAGTTGATGTCTAAGAGGAATGATGGATTATTCCCAATTAAGGGTTTAAGGACTAATAGTTCGTCTTAGAACTTCATTATTGGTCCCACGATATGCGTCAATGTTTTGATCATCCACAAACTATACTTCCGCCATGGCGTCTTCTCGACTTGTGTTCTTGCCACACACTTTCAACATTCCAATCTCATTGAAATTAAATGAAGACAATTTTATTTTAAGGCAACAACAACTGCTTGCCTTGGTTGAAGGTCTCAATCTTGGACTCTTCTTGGATGGATCTTCAGTTCCTTATATTCATCTCACTAACACTGCTACAACGTCAATTGTTCTCAATCCCAATTATCTTCTGCATCGCCTACTAGTTCCTTAGTTGTTAGCTTCAATGTCCACACCTCTTTTGATAAAAATGGTAGGTTTAACCACAGCTCATCAGATCTGGCGACGATTAAGCACATACTATTCAAACACGTGCATGAGTTAAGAAACTTAAACTTCAGCTTCGATAACCTAAACAAGATCACTTTGTTTCTCCATATCTTTTGGATATTAAGAAATTAGTGGATACTTTAGCTGATATGGGTTTGTCCATCTCCTCTAAAGATCACATTTAATTCAATCTTGACGGATTAGCCGAAGAATACGACTCTTTCATTACATCCATGATGTCACGCACTAAACCATATTTTGTAGATGATATAGAGTCTTTTTTTGTCGCTCAAGAGGAAAGATTTGAAAAACATTGTCTACAAGATTCTTCTCTCGTTCAAGCTCATTTGTATAGCATCTAATTTTGGATCACAATCTTTTGCAAGAACTTATTCGACTCAACCACGTGGAGGATGTGCTCGTTCCTACTATTCAAGATCTACTCAAAGCTCGTTTGCATCACCTCAAAACACAACAATTCTACTTTGTCTTCCTCTTAGACACGAGTGCAATGCCAAATTTATGGAAAAACTGGTCATACTGCTCTTGATTGTTGGCACAAGTTTGATTAGTCCATACAATCTTCAATTTCCTTTTGCTATGGCATCTAATCCCTTTTCATAAACTTTTGCATCCACTATTTCTCATATTTTTCATGATACTTGTTCTTGCGAAAACAAATAAGAGATATTAGGAAACACAAATAATGTTTGACTTCAATCCTCGACCTCTCGAGTTGGCTCCTTCTCGGTTTGCACATGCCATCTGCTAGCGTATACGGTCTGGACCCTTAGTGGGGTCACCTACGGAGAGGGCTCCGACGATCAAGTCAGTAAAACAGTCTCTCAAAGTCAAATCTTGGATTAGAGAATTAATGAAAGTGTACCCTTTAATTGTTGGGGTCCACGTGTATTTATAGAGTTATTAATTATGTTTGTCATCCTTATGGGATGGGCCAATGTTTGGATACTAGGGGCCTTATTTGCGATATTCTAAGCCAGACGTTACCAGATTATTACGCATAGTCCTTGACAATGGGCGGCCTAGGCTGCTATGTTCTACTTGAATGGTTACTGATTTATTAATTTTATTTGTAGGGTTATGCTTAGGCAGTATTGGTCGTGTACTTGTCTTAGTTTGCCTAGGTATAGTACACTAGTCCCCTAGTCCTTTGTCGGGACAAATGTAGCATCAAGGGCTTATAGGTGATGTATGTCGTGGTATTCATCTACTATGTTGAATTCAGGTAATACAGGTTATCGTGATAATGGGGTTCTCGGTTCGTGTAGTTCGTAAGAAAAATTACCTCTTGTTGGGGTATGGTATGGTAATCCCCAGTCTTAAAGTGTTATAAATAGTGTTAAGGCTAAGGCAGGAGAAGTAATGGTAGGTGAATGGGTTCCTGATGTTAGAGGTCTAATCAGGGGGATCTGTGCCGCCATTTCGAGTGTTGTGACACTTCATATTCATTGTGACGCTTTATATAATCGTTGTTTTTGGCGTTAAAAGTTATGGTGGTTCAGTTAATGGATATAAATACATTTGTTGTGAAAGATTTGTTCACCTTGGGTCATTTGCAAGAAATTTGAGAGAAGACATTTGTTTGCGTGAGAGTTGTCCGATACGTTCCTTGTTTCTATCGTCATATTGATATCTGAAAAAGGTATGTCGAGTATTAGTGATAGTGTGTCCTTGTCTAGTTCAGGTAGTGATAGGAGTGATTGGTCATGGAGAGATAGGAGTGGTCAGTCAGGGAGTGAAAGTAGTGGTCGGTCTGTTGAGGAGAGGAGGATCCCAATTGAGACGATTACTGAAACAAGAGAAGACCCACCAGAGGAGGTAGCGAAAAGTAATTGGCCATCAAAGACACAATACAGATAGGTGGCCAAGGACGTGCTGGTGCAACATTCTTTATTCAGATGGTCACAACTATTGAAGTCTTCGCTGAATAGTATCCCTATATTGAAAAGGGGTGTACAGAGAGATATTGTGGCCTTGGAAAGGGTTAGTGCTATTGGTCAAGAGGAGGCTTCTGAAAAAATCTTTTATATGTATATGTGTCACTTTTCACAATTGTACGTGAGGTTATCGTTCGATGACTTCACTATGGAAGTGCTACGTTTACTGAATGTGGCTCTTACTCAACTGCATCCGAACAGTTGGGCATATCTTCAGGCTTTTCGAGTGTTGTGTAAATCTTTGTATCTACAGCCATCACCCTAGTCATTTCTAAGTTCTATGATACTCGACCCAAGAATCCAACAACATGGCTGTCATTAATAAGTTGGTTAGGGATAAACAGGCTGGATGTATTCACCTAGTCGTTTAAGCATTTTAAGGATGGGTTCTTCAAGGTGGTGGTAAAGGAGCCTGGGCGTTCGTACTTCTATACTGAAGATAGGAATACCAAGTTTCCTTTCAGTTGGATCGACAACCCTTGGCGTAATATGGATATGAAAAGGGAGGAGTTGTCGTTGGCGGACAAGGAAGTGGTGGATACCCTGATGAAGTTTAATGATAAGATGCCCACTAAGGGCTTAGTTAGGGTTTATAATTTGATACACCCAATTGTTGATATAGAAGGTATATTTCTGTGTTTTAAGTGATAGGGTGTGTTTGAGATAACTAATCGGCATTTGTTGTTGTTGTTGCAGGTCATATGGCATAGGTCAGGAAGAAAAACTTGAATCTCTTTCAAACTCTCCGCAAGGAGAATGCAACGAAGGACAGGACTGCTGGGAATACTAAAGTTCCCAATCTGCAAGATCCCTTGATGGAAGTGCATGTGCACGGGGGCTCCAAGAGGAAAGCGGAGGTGCCCGATAAGTAGGGCGAGGGGAAGGATGTGAAGAGGGTGAGGGTCGCCTTGTTGGGGCCGGGATCATCTGCTGGTGTTTAGAAAACCGAAGCTGGACTCATAGAGTTGCCAGAGACGCTTGTCCGATGTGATATCGATATTAACTTGTCGGAGGCTCTGGTTAACTTTATTGACAACATGGAGCCGAATGTTATGGTCAAGGCCATGTTGGAGTTTAACAGTAAAGCCTTGATCTTAGAACGACAAGTGGGTAGTTTTTACCAGAGAGAACTGAAGGAGGATAGCCGAACCAAAGTGGAAGAGTTGCAAAGCCAAATTGACAAGAATGTCGAGGAGAATGCGGCGTGGAAGAAAGAGAAGGAGGAGTGGTTGGAGGAGAAGAAAAGATTAGGGACATGGAAGGTGCGATGCTTGGAGTCAGAGAAAAAGTTGAAGGCGAGGATTGTGGACCTTAAGGCCGACTATGACGAGCTTAAGGAGAAACATGACAACCTGAAAATGGAGTTGGAAGACCTTAAAGGCTGCATTACCCAAGAGAATATCAACAGTTTCCAAAAGGGTCTGCGGCAGGCGACCTCCTTTTACAAAGACATTGACGCGTTTGATGCCAGATTTGACGTTAACAAGGATGTGGTTGATGGTTAGCTTATAAGTGAGGTAGAAGCCAACCCTGAGGAAGAGGGTGAGAAGATGGTGGCAGAAGTAGATGCAAACGTTGATGATGTCATAGCCGCGGAGGACGTTGACGAAACAACAACTTAGAATTTTTGTTTTATATTTTCAATTTGATATTAATCCTAAGTTTGTAATAATAATCCTTACATTGGTTACTTGTTCATTAATATGATGAATGTTTTGTGTATGTTTGTTGCCATTCGATACCGATAGTATGTGCTATAGGTGCGCATTTTTTTGAACAGTTATACTGTTGCAAATCTATTATAATGTGTTCGGTATTTGCTATATAGACCGCTTAATCTGGTAAGTAGTGTTGAATTTTGTAGAAAATTACTTAACGATTTTTACGCAAATGTCGTAATAGTTATGGTGGTTGACCCATGCCGCTTACTTGTGATAAGTGGTAGGGAACTTAAGAAATTAACAAGATAAATAGGTGTTTGACCCATGTCGCTTACTTGTGATAAGTGATGCGGAAGTTAAGAATTTAACGAGATAAATAGTTGTTCGACCCAGGCCGCTTACTTATGATAAATGATGGGGAACTTAAGAAATTAACGAGATAAATAGGTGTTCGACCTAGGCCGCTTACTTGTGATAAGTGGTAGGGAACTTAAGAAATTAACAAGATAAATAGTTATTCGACCCAAGCCGCTTACTTGTGATAAGTAGTGGGGAACTTAAGAAATTAACAAGATAAATAGTTGTCCGACCCAGGCTGCTTACTTGTGATAAGTGGTGACGAACTTAAGAAATTAAAAAGGCAAGTCAAGTGAGTATAGGATAAAGAACCCTTGTTTTATGAATGAAATTTGGGTGCCTCGTTGAAAACTCCCTAGCCAAAACCCTCCTTAGGGAAAAATGTTAGCTGAGGAAAAAGAGTACACCAAAGGTTATGATGAGTTCAAATTTTTGCCCTCATTTAATATTTAAATTTGGGGATTTAATTGAATTTTCTGTGCTTAAAGATTGATTTAATTAGGATTTGTGATTATTGGATTTATTGAGTAAGTTTGGTAAAAGTGGCGTAAAAATTGATTTTAGTTGCATAAAATATTATTGGATATTCTAACGTTTGTTAATGCAGCTGGAATTTATTTTTGGTCATTAATAGTATGATTTTGAAATATTCAAAGTTACAAAATAAGTCCAAAATCAGGAAATTCTGGAAAAGAATAAATCAGGAGCTAAATGCACCCCCAAATTTTATTTGCACACTCCTTCTAAAGTGGACCACCAAAAACCCTGTTCTGCACCCCCAGTTTTCACTAAGTTGCACCCCTCCTACCACTTAAACTCCACTCAACCAGATCATGCCATGTGGCAATCCCTACCTTTCAAATCAGGCCAACCATAAGCTGACACATGTCATAATCCTCCATTCACCAAATAGACCAATCAAATCTTGCCACATCACCATCTCCCAGAATGAAACCCTAACCCTAATTTTCTCCTCTCCTTCCATCACCATGGCAGCCGCCGCCACCATCTTCTCGCCGGCCACCGCGACGCACCAACAACCTGCAGTAGTTTCACACCATCTCCGACACCTGTTCCACCGACCACCGCGATGGGCACCGTTCGCACAACCAGCCATGAATCTGCACCACCACGCCTTCGCAAAGCTTGTTCCGCGCACCACCATCACTGCAACACTAGCCCTGGAAACGTGCAACACTGTGACAGTGCGCATCTTCTTCACTCGCGCACCACCATGGCCACCGCAGACCAGCAACCACGTCCGCACATTGCCAGCCAGAACAGCAATCACCGCCTGCGCTCCACCACAGTTCGTGAACGTGAACCATCAAGCAGCCGCCGCAACACCAATCTTCTTCGTTCGCACAGCAGCATCCTCTGCGACGCAACACGCCTCCCTCGCGCCCCTGCACCCACGTTCCACAACCACCGCAGTAGCGCACCTCACTCGACCACCGTCATTCACGCAGAAGTAGACCGAGAACTTGTTCCAGTAGCTCCACACACAAACGCAGCAACCACCGTAGTGCGCCTACGACCACCACAGCGCCGTCACGCACAACCAAGGGAGGGAGAAGAGTGTGAGAGTGAAACCCTAATTCTGGAGAGAGAAAGCACTCTGCCACGTGTCAGGCTGTTATTGGACAGTGAAACTGGTCAACTGGTCAAACTCTGGTCAAAACTGCAAAAATGGTTAAATAAGAGGGGCAGAATTGGAAATTGGACAGGAATTAAGTTGCTAATTAATTAGATAAAAATAAGAAATTTTAGCAACTGACAGATAAAGCCCAAAGTCCAGTGGAAGCCTATATAAAGAGACTAGAGGGAGCAGAAACGACGGACAACTTAGACATTTAGAACTCTCTGGTTTTGGCAGATACAGTCTCCACCACATCTCTCATTCTTTCTTTTATTTTCTTTCCTTCATATCATCATGTATTCCATCAAAGCCATGGAGGGCTAAGCTTTTAGGGTTGATTC
>Ga0214545_1011924_pt1 | contig 11698 bp, 12 predicted proteins | sample CNSS4metaG_FD_160064 | JGI IMG/M metagenome (GOLD analysis project Ga0214545, IMG submission 160064) | Root nodule microbial communities from cowpea collected in UCLA plant growth center, Los Angeles, California, USA - CNSS4 | ecosystem: Host-associated > Plants > Roots > Nodule | place: USA... | reverse complement strand
TTACGGTAAAGGAAACATAATATTATCAAATATTCAATATTAGGAGTATGGTTGTTTCTTCGATATCAAATACTTTGAAATAAATTATAATTGTTTACATTTTAGATTAGAATATCAAATAAAATTTCATGAGAACCAAAACATTTGTTAAATTTGCAAACATTAATGAAACCTAGTTGATAAAATTTAAAAATATTTTTAAAAAAATATAAAAAGAAAAGAAATATTCAAATTAAAATATATTTTAAATGTTTGTTTACTTCAATTTTTTAAATTATAATGAATCTCTTTTTTATACACTAATAAAAGTTATAATAGATCACTTTATCAAAATGACACAAAGAACACATAATAAACATAATAATACAATTTTAAGATAGATCTTGTATCTTTTAAACTTCAATATATGTTAGATGGTGATAAAAAAAAAAATTCATGGCAATTACATTAAATTTTTATATTGTATTAAATAAAAATTATTTATTCAATTATAGTAAAAAATTAAAATATGATTGTAATGAGTTAGAAAATAAAAAATAATTAGATAAAATTTATCAAAATAATATTCTACAATATAAAAATAAACAAAAAATAAAAATATTAAAAAATTAACAAATGTGTGTCTTATAAACAATTTGGAGACCATTGAAAGGAATCGCATAAAGAAAAACAAATGTATAATTAAGGGTATGATAAGATGAAAAATATCTTAGAGATCTAAGAAAAATTTTCAAATATCAACATATATACTCAATGGTTGAGAAATAACAAAAATTGTTTGAGCGAAACAAAATAGTTCTTAAAATGAAACAAAAATTAATATTAATAATAATAAGTAAATAATTTTTTTATATTACCTAGTAAATGAAAGGTTTATGCTATTAAACACTTAAATTGAGAGTATTAAATATTCTCATATGAAAGGAAAATATACAATAAATACTTAAATTGAGAGTATTAAACATTCTGGTTTTTTTGAATTCTTTTGAATTTTTTTGAATTTTTTTAATATTTTTTTAAGATTTTTTAATATTTTTTAATATTTTTAATTCTTTACATGTGTCACTTCACAGTTGTGCCACGTGTCAAAAATTAACAATTTTGACACGTGGCACAACTATAAAGGGACACGTGTAAAGAGTTAAAAGAAAATGAAAAAAATTACAAAAAATAAAATAAAAAAATTCAAAAAGTTCAAAAAAACTAGAAATTGACACGTGACGTTCACTTTAAAATCGTCTGGTCAAATTAACGGTTAGGACCAAATTGAGACAACGAAAAATTGGAGGACCAAATTGAAATTTTATGACAAATGGAAGACCAAAAGCGTAATTTAACCTAAAAAATAATAGAAATATTCAAATGTTAGACATAAAATTCTTTTAATTGACATACATCATTTTAACATTTTTACATAAAGGTTATGATAAGATAAAAATATATTGGAGATGCGAAGGAGTTTCATGACAAACCAAATAATTAGAAGAAATAAAAGATAGAAAGTATATATATATATATATATATATATATATATATGGTTACTTAATTAATTGTGAATATTTTAATAATTTTATCGAGGATGGAGATATGGCGGGGACGAGTATTATAGCGGGGATATGTACATCCCCATCCTCATCCCTATACCCAATTGAAAAATCGGGGATTCCCCATACCCATACCCAGTCAATGCGGGGATTCACTGTCAAAACGAGGACGGGTTCGGACAATACCCACGGGGACGGGTTTATTTGCCATCTCTATTGGTGATACTTCAAAGGTTGGCTTGCTGGTGTTCCTTGAGTTGTGGTTTGGAACGTATTCCTTGAGTTGTGGCTCGGGATAGTGGTTAAACATGTGGCATTCCTTGAGTTGTGGCTCAGAATGAAATCTCTTGAGTTGTGGCTCGAGATGGCGGATGAACACGAGCAACTCTTGAGTTGTAGCTCAAGGTGGCGGATGAACACGAGGAACTCTTGAATTGTGGCTCGGGTTGGCGAGTGTTGTCGATGTGAGTGTGCACGTTGTGGCGTGTACAGATGGATCTAGTTAGATTTCCCTCCTCAGTAATAAGTTGATGAGTTTGGTAGTCTTGGGACATTACAAATGATATTCGTATTGGAAACTCAACCTAACATTACGGTGTGTTATCCGTAGCAAGGTTTCTTGCACGTGCTCTACCAGTTGTGGCTGGTAGGTGTGGCAGCAAGACATCTTGAGGTACTCATCAGAAGACGTAGAACACGGTTGACTTGGTGGTGGCCATGTGTGTGTGAAATCAAAGGATATAGTTTCCTTTGGTGTGTTTGAAATCATATGATTTGTATGCATATGTTTTATTCTGTTAGCTCACTCTATTTGCTTGTGTTTGGCGATGATCATGTACGCGGTACACGGGAGCAAATGATCTTGCAGGTGGATCTGGTGAGGCTTAGTGCCGGAGCGATGCTAGTATTGGGAGAAAAGAGATTTAATCAATTTTATTAATTTATGTATTTTAAGGATTATGTAAACATTTGGATTATTGAACATCGTTTTTATATTTGAATTTTATAAATTATGAATTTGAGATATTTCACGATGAAATAAAGTTTTAAATTTTTCGTTTTTTTGGGAAATGAGGTTTTATTAATTGACTCCTATTTACTATTTCTTTATTTTATTATTTAAATCTGTAATATTCGGTTGGGATGTTACACCAAACATTACACTACACAAAACAAGGATAACCAACAGAATTAAAATAGAACAATACACAAAGAACAAAGAAGATTAGCAGGATGGAGCTGAGCTCGCCCAAAACTGTTCCAAGGGTATCTCGTTGGGGGAGTATATTGCCACTCGGCGAGCAATCAAAACAAATATAACAGCAGAAGACAGTGGGTTTGACTTGTTGGGAAAGAAATAAAAAATTGCAACAAACAATGTTAGGGAGCTTCACTCGCTGAGCAAACAAGCTCGCTGGCAAGCTGCTTCACTTGACGGGTTATGTTCGCTGGACAAATCACTATGAGCAGAACACAAAAACACAACAAACACGCAGTCGCTAGGCGCACACACAACTAACCCAACTAAACCTTATGAAAATGGCACACAAGATGAACCAAACATACAATACACATAGATTCAAGAAGCAGGAATATTAAATCAACCAAAATAGAACCCTAACACCAATCCTAAACATCAAAACAACAACAAAAGAGAATGGAAGCAAGTACCACTTACTTGATGAAAGAGGCAAGGAGAAAACGTGAAAAATGGATTCTAAAGTAAATGGAGGTGTAGCTTAGGCAAGAAAGAGGGAGGGGATGGCTAGGGTAAAAAGAAGAAAGGGAAGAAGGGTTAAAATGAAAAACAATTAATGAGGTGTAACCGCAGTTGCTTGTTGGGCAAGCCAATCCTCTCGCTGCGCAAACTGCTTCGAAAATTTAAAAAGCAGCTTTGACCCTAACTACCCTCTGACAATAATTAATGTCATTTCAGTCCCTGAGCAAGTGGTCAGGTTTCCTCGTCAAAAATTTGAATTTGATTTTTTTTAAAGAAAATAAAACAATGTTCGTTGTTGTGTGAGTGTGTCGCCCAGCGAGTGGTTCCAAGGGCAAAAATTGTTCAGAAATAGGGTGAGCAAGAAAACTTCACCCAACGATTTTATTGGCCAAAAAATTTTGATGGAGCAGAGGTCCTGCTCGCTAGGCGAGGGTTGGCGTCGTTGGGCGAGTCTATAAAATTTTGGAATTGTTTTTTTATGAAAAACTAGACTTGTAAAGCTAGTTTCTCTTCGCTGGATGAACAATGACAAACCTTAGGCACCCAAAATATGCTAAACAGAATCTACTAACTAAGAAAAACTCAAAACACTGGGTTGCCTCCCAAACAGCGCTTGTTTAACATCATTAACTCAACGCTTGTAAGCTCACGGGGTCATCTAGATGAATGATAATGGTGAGGCGTTCAACCTCACCCCCTAGACAGTGCTTAAGCCATAGACCATTCACAACCCAACTCCTTATTGGATCATCTAAAGAGGGATCCATCAACTTTATTGCTCCATAGGGTTTGACTTCCTTAATGGTGAAGGGTTCAGACCATTTAGACCTGATCTTGTCCAGAAATAATTTGAGCCTGGAATTGAACAACAACACTTGTTGGCCAGGTTGAAATTCTTTCTTAAACAGCTTTTTATCATGATACATTTTGACTCTCTTCTTGTAGCTTTTGGAGTTCTCATATGCAGTCAATCTCATCTCTTCAAGCTTCAACAATTGCATCCTTCTCTTCTCAGTAGATAAGGAGGGCTCAAAATTCAAAAACATCAAGGCCTAGTATGCCTTGTGCTCCATCTCCACAGGCAAGTGACATGATTGGCTATAGGCTAGCTGGTATGGCAATAATCCAAAAGGAGTCTTCATGGCAGTCCTATATGCTCAGAGAGCATCATCAAGCTTTAAGGACCAATCTTTTTTAGATGACGCAACAGTCTTCTCTAGAATCCTCTTAATCTCACAGTTATACACTTCGGCTTAACCATTAGTTTGTGGATGATAAGGTGAAGCAACCTTGTGCCTCACTTCATAGTGTTTCAAGACTTTTTTTGCCAGTTGAGCATTGCAGAAATGGGATCCTGCATCATTGATGAAGGCCCTGCGGACTCCAAACCGAGAAAATATTTGTCTCTTTAGAAATTTGATGATTGTTTTGTCATCTTCTGACAAGCTATTGCCTCCACCCACTTGCTGACGTAATCGACTGCCACCAAAATATATTCATTCTTGAATGAAGAAGGGAGGGGACTAACAAAGTCAATTCCCCAACAATCAAAGACCTTCACTTCCAAAATGGCTTGCAACGACATATCATGCCTTCTCGAGATGCTTCGAATCCTCTCGCATTTATCATAGCTCTTGGCATGAGCTTAAGCATCCTTAAACAAAGTGAGCCAATATAACATGGATTGAAGCACTTTAGCAGTTGTCCTATCACCATTAAAGTGACCATCATACGGCGAGTTGTGGCAATGCCACAAGATTCCTGCAACTTCCTCTATAATGACACACCTCCTCAAAAGATTATCAACGCCAAGCTTAAATAAGAAGGGATCATCCCAAATGAACTGCTTTGCATCATGCAAGAATTTCTTCTTTTGATGCCATTTAAGATCTTCTAGGAGAACTCATGTAGCCTTGAAATTAGCCATGTCAACAAACCATGGCCTCTCTTGAATTAGCATAAGCTTTTCATCTAAAAAAGCTTCTTGGATCTCCTTCTCTTTGCATGTCACTTCTTCATTCACTAACCGAGAGAGATGATCAACAATAACATTCACACTCCCCTTCTTATCTCTGATCTCCAAATCAAACTCTTGAAGCAAGAGAACCTATCTAATTAACCGTGGTTTGGAGTTAGGTTTGGTCAACAAATATTTTATGGCAGAATGGTCAGTGTAAATGGTAACTTTAGACCAAATGAGATAAGGTCTAAACTTCTTTAGAGTGTATACAATAGCCAAAAACTCCTTTTCTGTCGTGGCATAGTTCAATTCAGCTCCATTCAAGACCTTGCTTGCATAATAAATGGCATGAAACAATGTTTCTCACCTCTGGCCAAGAACAACTCCTATAACATAGTCGCTAGCATCACATATTATCTCAAAGTCTTGTTTCCAATTTAGCGGATCATCACGTGTTCACTACCATCCATGAACCTACCCGCTCATGGCACAACAACCCCTTATCCAAGTTTCACATCACAACATGATAACAAAAACAAGAAAAGCACATTACGCTACACAAGGTACATACTCAAGCTGGTCTTAGGGATTCCAATGCTTCCACGAACCTGCCCGCTCGTGGTCCAACTCTACGAACTTCCCCGCTCGTAGTCCAACTTTACAGACCTCCCCATCCGTAGTCCAACACACGTGATCCACCAGCTATGAACCTCCCCGCTCGCAGCATCTCTCACGTGTGAGCACGGATCATACGAACCTCCCCGCTCGTGTCCCCACACGAGAGTATCATGATATGAACCTCCCCGCTCATATCATCACGTGTTCATCACCAATCTTGAACCTACCCGCTCATGACAACATCAAGCATATCCCAGACCAGGACCAACACAACAAGTCATGCAAAACATATCACAACGCAACCCTGCCACTACACCATCGCCTAGCACAACCTAAGCAACGCTAGGCGAAATGGAAGTACAGACCGTCTAGCGGTTCCACATCACCGTCGGGTGCCACAACTCATAAGACATTCCTGTTTCCTACTATCGCCTGACGATTCAGTCTACACCGTCAGGCGCTACACTAGTAATGTGACACTACTGGTTTTTGGTACTCTAATTCATTTCCTAGAATTCAACCATTCAATTCTCAAACATCCAAAAATCAACACACACATTCATATATTCCAAATTATAACATCACAACACATATGCATCTTTTAAGTATAAGCACACATTCCTCTCTTTTATAATTCATATATACTTACCTCTTAAATCAATTCCAACACACACTTTATTTTCCCCTTCTCATTTTTCCAACCCTTTGCATGTTTACAATTCACATACCCCTTAAAAGACACAATGAAAGTTATATACGTATTTTGCATGCCCTCGCAATTCCATTATATTTAAAGTATGATTATCATGTTCCCATACTTTCCCAAAACCCGTCATGATCATGCAACACTCGGTCATAGTGATATCATCAATAGTGGCCTTATTCACACACTGATAACATCTTACATTCGAGCTAACATATATAGGTTCATATATTCAACATGTCTCAGCAAGCATTACCAAAAACATAGTCATCAATCACACATCTATATATTTATATATATACATTCACCAATCAAGGCCATACCAGCACTTGAGCACACTTAATCATCCATTAGTAATCATACTATTAGGGAATTCAACAACCAATCATGAGTGACGTATATCTCCCTCTACAGGCATCCAATTCAAATCTCCCCCATTCAAAGTGAAGAAAAACATGTTGTGAAACCCCTTCCAAAATTTCACCTAAATCAGACGGTTAACGAAGCGGAAAATGCAGTTTTACGAAAACTGCGTAGACTAGAAAAATCGGTGGCGCCTAGCGCCTAGAAAATCAAAGCTTGGCACCTGGCGATATCAAAGCTGCGCCTGGCGGTTCCTGCTGCACGAAAAGTACGAAAAATAGCGTTTTTGTACAGTATTCGCATCACTTGGAGATTCATCAGAAAAAACCCAGAATTGGGTTAATAATCATGCGTCGCCTTGTGGCATACACAAAGCCGCTAGGCGGTTTCTGGGGATTTTCCAGAAATGCGTAAACAGAGAGATTTTTATCATATAAAGGCATCACATTCATATAGTATAACACGAAAATAAGTATAGATCATATACACATATAAAGGAACTCCCCTAACCTGTTAATCCTTGCTCAATTTGGAAGAACCAAGACTTCTCTTGTGCCACCACTAGTCCAACTTTGGCCTTCTCCCAATGCACTTGATGCTCTTCTCAAGTCCACCCAAAACACCTTCAGAGCCCCCTTTTCCACTGATAATTTCGTTTGTCCTCTGCCCTTTCACGTTTGTCTCTCTTTCTTCATCAAAAACTCTCTAATTAGAGCATTAATTAAGCCTTAATGCTTGTTAATGATAGGGAAAACGAAAATGGCTTTGAATTAGGTGTTAATGACCATTCAAAGACCATTATTGGTTGTCTCCCAGCCCACTAGGCTGCCTCCCTTTTCATCTCCATGCCAAAAGAAATTTTGGCAAAAAGAAAATTAAATTCGTTCTTAACAAGGTTTGAACCCACAACCATTCAATTACAAAGTCAATGCACGACCAATTCAACCAATTCATGTTTCGTGATAATTCCTATAATTTTAGGATTACATTATCAGTAAGCACATTCACACATAACATTAACATTAAAATAATACACTTATTAAAATAGCATACAATTAGCATACATAAGACTTGAACCCAAGTCCTTTCAACTTAACTAAGTACTCTCAACCATTTGAGCTAGTACTTTTCCACATCATAACAAACTACATTAAATGCCATAAAGGCTCCCACGACCCACATTTAATTGGAGTGTCATTCTTGTGGGCTTTAATTCCAAATCTCCAATCCTCCTCATTACAAAAAGAGGCATCAAGTTAATGCTTGCTCCCAGATCAATTAATTCCTTCCCAATAGCCAACTCTCCAATAGTGCATGGAATAGTGAAACTAATGGGATCTTTGAACTTTGGTGGAAGCAACTTTTGGATGATGGCACTACAATTTCCTTGGACTTCGATGGTCTCTTCTTCTATGTGCTTCCTTTTCTTGGTGAGCAACTCCATCATGAATCGAGCATATGAAGGCACTTGTTGGAGAGCCTTGGAGAAGGGATACTAATCTCTAGCTTCTTGAATATGTCTAAAAAATCGCCCAAATTGCTTATCCTTTTCTTTTCTAGAATGCATTTTAGGGTAAGGAAGGGGTTTCTCAACACTTTTTCCTATACTCTTCTCTTTCTCTTTCTCTCTCTCTCTCTCTCCCATTTCTTTATGTCCTCCCTCAACATTCTCATCTTCTTTTTCAATGCTCTCTACTTTTCTCTCATTTAACTCTCACTCTCTTTTTTTTTTCTCATCTTTTCTCTTTTCTTTTCTCTCTTCTAACACCTTTCCACTCCTTGTAGTAATAGCTTTAAAATGCTCTTTTGGGTTAACTTCAATGTTAGCCATAACATTTGTATCAGATTTCTCCTCCGTCCTCTTACTTATTTGGCCCATTTGAACTTCAAAGTTACGAATAGTAGCTTCGGTGCTCTTGTGGTTTGAGATTGACACTTGCATGAATTGATTGAGTGTGGTGCCAAAGAGGGATGTTGATGTTGTTGAAATTGTTGAGGTGGTGGTCTATTTGAGGGCCTTGCTTGTCCAAACCGTGGTTGTAATTGCCTTGGCAGCTTGTATTACCCATGTAATTAACCTCTTCTTGAGATGTGTTCAGCATGGGGAACTGCCCATTGATATGATCTCCACCACAAAACTCACAATTTTGCACCTATTGTTAATGTTGAGCTTGAGACACATTTCAAAGATCTTGCAGAAGTTGAGAGAGCTTCTTCATGAGAGCTTCAAGCTATCGTGTCATGGTTTTGTTTTGTGCCAATAAAGCATTATGAGACTGAAGTTGTAGAACACTTTTTTGTTGAGATTGAGCTCTCTTATTGCTCCCTTCTAAAGTGCGTCATCTTTGACCTCCAACATCGTCATGAGGATTTTCTGCCAAGTCTTCTTCCTCTTCCTGATCAGATGAAGAAATGAGAGTTGGATCAGGAATAAAAGTTGCTTCTCTAGCTTCCCTGCTCTACCTTCTTCTTCTAGTATTATTTCTTTAAGTCGTTCTTTCGATTTCAAGATCAAAGAGACAATTATCGGCTCTAGTTCTACTTCTCATGCAAAATAAGAAACACTAGAAAAGCCAAGTTACGCAAAAGGGTAAGTATATACAGTTGGAATATATACAATGAAATGTGAAAAACAAATTAATGAATGAAATGAATAAGCCTAAACTGGTAAATAACACACGATTTGCCTAAACAACAAACAATTCTCCTTTGGTACCAGAGAGGGATGTTGTTGAAATTATTGAGGTGGTGGTCTATTTGAGGGCCTTGCTTGTCCCATGCTTGGGTGAGGCCTCCAACCTTGGTTGTAATTGCCTTGGCGACTTGTATTACCCATGTAATTAACCTCTTCTTGAGATGTATTCAGCATGGCGCACTACTCATTGGTATGATCCCCACCACTCAACTCACAATTTTGCACCTATTGTTGGTGTTGAGCTTGAGAAAAATTTTGAAGATCTTGCGGAAGTTGAGAGAGCTTCTTTGTAAGACCCGAGAAAAATTAGAAAACGAAAGGGAAACACACATAAAAATTGATGGCTTGTTTGAGATTGTGGATTTATTTAGATTAACTATTTTATTTAATTTTGATATATGATGGAATAATTAATTGATTGATTTAAATTAAGTGTTGTTTATTTATTTTAAATATTTATTTAATTATGGAATGTAAACTATATATATGTATAAATAATTGGTGCGCCTTATGTCACGAGAGAACATCTAGTTTAGTGGCTAGCGCTATTATTTATATGTGTAGGTACATGGGTTCGAATATGTAGTGGTTTTAATTATTTTATTTTCTCTTGCCTCCTTTAAGTTGTGGGGCCCATAAAACTTTTTCAAATTAAGTTTCTCTTTTTCCATTGCTGCAACCTGCAACATTTATATTATGTATTTGTTTTCAAACCCTTGATGCTACGTGAAGATAATAAAAGAGAGAGTTTTTAATTTATAGAATCTTAACCAAATATTAAAAAACCCAAAACAGGAGGGTATTAATATTAATTGAAGGTTAGGGTTTTGGGGAGAGGGAGAGAACGAGATTTGGAGAAACAGGAGAAACATGGAGAGTGAAAGAAGAGGCTGCGGGAGAAACGTGTAGTGAAGTACCAAATCCAGGTAGGGGAAGCTATATCTTATTTTCCTTTTCCTTGTTTTCTAGTTACTTGATGCACGAAGCTTGATATATTCTCTTTTCTTTCTCTATACTTTGGTTGTCTGGTGAATGGTTCCTTGGAGAGTTTGTATAGTTTTATAGAATGATGATAAGGGTTGTGTTGTTTCATTTTCTACTTCACGTGTTAGACATATTTTCCATACTTGGTAGAGTTGCTTCATAGTCTCCACAACCTTGTACGTTTACTTTATTTTCACACTAGATCCATTGTTTATTGAAAGAAAGCCTACCTTTGCATTGCCTTAGAGGGGTACCTCAAGGATTCATATTAGTATTTTTCTTTATGTTAAGCATTTAGGGTTCCTTTTTGGGATGCGTGGGGACGCATGAGCATAGAGGGTTTATGTTTTAGTGGTTTTGATGGTCACTACATAAGCATCATAGGATCTGTAGAACTAGAATGCTATATGCACTAGGTCGGGTTCTACGTGGTATTGCTATAGTTTTGAGAGGGTTTATGTTTGGAATGTATTTCCCATTGAGTACAGCGTTGGAGTGATTTGGGAATGCAGGTCATACGTTTCTATAAGTTTTCTTGAGGCAAGTTTCGTTTCCAGTTTTTGGGATATTTGGGCTGGTGTTTTAATGTGAGGAATGTAGCTTTGGATTCTTTCATTAATAGTAAAGGCCATGGCTGCTAGTTAGAGATCCATTCATCTTAGTGTTAAACTTTCATAGTTTTGATGGGACAAGCCCTTTATGGCAGCGTTTAAATTTACGTAATGGCCTCAAACCACACATCCATTTTCTTCCACTTTCCTTGCTTCCTATAGAACCCATTTAATAGCTTTGTTTTCTCTCTTTTATGTAGTACATCTTTAGTTTGATGGGACCTACATATAAACTTACTTTTGCTTCTTTGTGAGATTTTGGGTTTCAACATTTACGTAAATGCATGGTTCTTATAAATTTGTGTTTTACAACTTGTTTTAAGTTGGTAGGACCACATTGATGAAGGATTATCTTGTTCCTTTTTAGATTTTTCAATATGGTGTGAGTTGATTAAGAAAGCTAAGTGAAATCCCCACTGGACATTAAGATAGCAAGCTATCTAGATGTGAAGATTCCTTTCACAAAGCTCAAGAGAAGAAGATGATGGATTGATTCAAAC
>Ga0214545_1011923_pt1 | contig 11699 bp, 7 predicted proteins | sample CNSS4metaG_FD_160064 | JGI IMG/M metagenome (GOLD analysis project Ga0214545, IMG submission 160064) | Root nodule microbial communities from cowpea collected in UCLA plant growth center, Los Angeles, California, USA - CNSS4 | ecosystem: Host-associated > Plants > Roots > Nodule | place: USA... | reverse complement strand
GGGACTAAATTGAACAAAAAAAATAATACTATCAGAAATTGACACGTGGCACTAGCATTGACACGTGGCACAATTGTGACTTGACACGTGGACACTTTTTTTGAAATTAAAAAAATTTTAAAAAAATTAAAAAAAAAATTAAAAAAATTTTAAAAAAAATTAAAAAAAAATTAAAAAAAAAAATCAAAAAAATCAGGAGCTGACACGTGGCATGTACTGTTCAAAAACGTTAACTATTTAAACACCGTTAGTGAAAAGGACCAAATTGACCACAATTTGACGAAAATGAGGACCTAATTGAACATCAAACGAAAATAGGGACCAAATTAAATAAAATCAATAAAAATAGGAACCAAATGTATATTTAAGCGAAACTTTTTATATCAGTCCATCTTTTCTGCCTTATAAAAGGGTGTGAGGAGCAGTTTCATTTGAAAAAACGCACACTCTGTGAAGAGGGTCTCATCATTCACGTGTCTCTCCCTTATCTTCTGCTTGTTCTCTTCTCTTCTATTACTTTTTCTCTTCTCTCCTCGTTGTTTTCTGTTTGTTTCCCGAGAATAACGTAATTGGGATTTTTGTGGGGCTGTCTGTTTATAAAGGATCTCTATCACTTTCTTATGATTCAACACTGGTTTTCATGCAAAAGGTTTTAGTTTTAGAGGTAAAAATAAAATGGAAGGGAATAAGCAAAAGGGCATCTCGTCGTCCTTCACTTCTGAGTTCTTTGAGTCCATCAAAGAGTCTCATCCTCCTCCTTCTTCTGCTGGTGGTTGGATTTTTGGGTCCATTTTTTCACCTCCATCGCCCAAGACCAAGGTGTGTTTTTCATTTCAGCACCTTGATTTCTGTTTTGACTCTTCTGCTTTTTAGTTCTTGGTCAAATAAGTCCCTTTGCTTTTCTTTTTTCTGCATTTCATGGTTAAGTTTATGTTATGTTTTTGGTTCTACTGTTAAAAGTCTGAGTTTTCTCTCAGGACATATCTTTCGCTGAATTTATTTTAACTCTTGGAATTCTATCTCAGTTTGAACAAGAAACCCACTCGATGAGCCTTTACACCTGAATGATTGAATTTAACTTTCGAAATACTTGACGGGATCATTGAATTGGCTTGAATCATATATCATGCTCTGCTCGTTGCATATTTGAGTCATGGTTCTAAGATTAATTTTGGGATTTGTTTGGTTATATTTCAGGTGTTGGGGAGAGAATCTCTGCGCTCTGAATTGAGTCGAAAAATTGCCAATGAAACCCGGAACTCCAAAATTGGTATTCAAGGTAGATCAACCCTGGTTTTTACAAATTCCGGTGACTTTTCAAGAGACAATATTGAAATAATAAATAATCTCATGCTGGTATATTTCTTGTTGGCACTATTTTCCAATTTTCCTAAACTTTCCACATTTTCCCTGTGCTGAATTGTCTGCTCCCTTAGTGGGTATTGATCCGATTCCACTAGCCAACATCCATCCTGTTATCCTGACAGCTAATTATTTTTATATTTAGAATTATCATAAAAAAAATCTGTTTGTAGATTTATTATTGAGTTTTATACAATTTAATTTATCTTGGTAAGATTTTGCATGCATAGAATGTATTGTACGTACCTAAATATATAGCACCAACTTTTTAATAGCGTTTCTTTTCAAATTCTTTCTTTTTCCCCAAGTTGGTATGCCTTATCCTTCCAATCAATGCAGATCACTCCTCCAAGTACAGTGGTAGCGAAGCTCATAACACTGTGAATAAGGATATGAGTTCCATCTATCAGGATCAGAGAGTTCAACCGTGTCACCTTAGTTCATCAATTCATTATGGGGGCCAGGACATCTGTCCTAGTCCTCAGAGTATCCATAATGAGGGGTTCAACACTTTGGTGAGTTGCAGAATACTTATTTATTATTTTTTGTTATTTTTTGTTCTTATTTGGTCACAGGTTCAGATTCTGGAAATGGTCTCTCCACCTAGTTTGCATTCCCACCCCGAACTCAGTGGAATCTTATCGATTGGGTCTTCCAATTTATAATATTTATTTATACTATATGGGTGTATGTATTGTACACACCATTCACTGTTCTATTTTGTAGATAATTGTTTTCTAGTACCAAGAATTTTTAACATAATCTTTTGTTTAGCCGTACCAGAATGATGCCGGAGATGATGAATCAGAACTTGCTTCAAGAGGAAACTGGTGGCAAGGTATGTTATGACATCTTCTTGTCTGAAAATATTCATATGAATTGTACATGTCTGTCAACGCTCTCATTCTTTTTCTGTCTTAACTTTCTATCCACAGGGTCTCTCTATTATTAAGATCACCCTTGCCCAAGGTACGTCTGCCCAAGGATAATGTTTTCTTCTTTTTTAAATTTAGATTAAGTCTTTGGAAAAACAAACAAGAGGATTATTCTGAAGGGTTTGATATATCTTATGAATTCATGGACCACTCCATAGCCTCTTCACCAACCCACAAGTGCCTAAGGGGAAATAGACTGAGAAAGAGTTCAGCATGTTATGATTCTTATCTATTTCTGAAGTCATACATATAATTATGTATACATCTGATCTTCCTTTCTAGTATTTTAGTCATATTTGGTGCTCAAGCATTTTTCATTAATCAATTAACGCATATTGCAGGTACATAGCAGGATAGTGTACTCCATCGTTTGTTATATGGAAGAGCCATACAGTAATGTTGTGGATAGCAATTGGCTTTGACAAAATCATCATATGAATGTATTATCATGTATGTTTCTTTTTTATTTTACTGTAAAGGATGTTATGCTATGTTATCATGTTGGAAAAAGTTATATAGGAAAGGAATTGTTAGCATTATCAGCTACTATTGTGTGGCTGAACCTCTACAATTATTTACTTTAATGGAAGAAGCTCTTTACTTGCTTCACGTCTGTATTCGTCCTTCAGCTATGATCGCAGATAAATATGCTTTGACACAGTTGATCTTATTCTTTGTCTAGATTACATTTTACTAAGATTCTCATCTAACCAAAATATAGAAACTAAAGTATGTTTGGTAATTTATTAATCAATAGATATAATGTTAACTAAAATAATATTCTTTTTGACTTCAAATAAGATTTTAGAGTTTATAATTAAAGCTAGCAGCTTATTTTAGCTAGTTCTATTTTTTCCATTTTATTAATAATAACTCACCCTAAATATAAAACCATGTTTGATTTTATATCCTGTCTTGTAGTTTTACTATAAAGGAACTTCTTTATGACAATCCAGTCTAAACATAATAAACAATTAAACCATTTTCAATTAACATGTTCCAATGAGATACTTATTTAATGTCATGAAATATTGACAGCTCTTTTCCCTTTAAGCTAATCCAAACGGAAACGATTCACCTTAATTGGAGATTATGTGGCTGGGTTCTTACCCTTTTCGTCATTTGTATGGTTTGGCAATTGCTAAACAATTTGAGCACCTGCCACCATGTCTTGAAAACATAGTTATTGTCCTAACCACACCATGAACTAGGAGCAAATATACACACTACAAAGCTTTAAGGAGCCCACCACGCCACTTACTCTGTACCAAGGAATAACTCAGTACACAGTAAGCTGCCATTAGCACTCACTAAGCCACTTACTTCGAACTAAGGAGTACCTCAGCACACAATAAACAACCATCAGCACCCAAAACCACACTTACTCTGAACTAAGGAGTACCTCAACACATAGTAAACAGCCATCAACACCCAAAGCTGCTTACTCTATACTCTTAGTACACAGTAAGCGGGCATGGCTTTCGAACTCCGCATGGCCGCTTATCGGGTACTGAATACTCCAAACATCCCCTAAAGTATGTGGTACCCGATCCAACCAATCCATAGGCCGTCCACCAAAGATTATTAAGGGTTACTCTAGTAATCTTACCCATTTTTACTGGATCCAGAGCAATTAAAGAGGTATTTTGGGCACAAAAGGCTCATTCCAGGTAGGATCCATAGGTAAAAAGGTATAAATAACACAATGTTCTATGCATTCATTATGCATTAAAATATTCTTTGAATCCCTGACATCACCCGTGCTAACTTAAGCATTAGAGTGTCTTTTGTAGGCACACCTGCACCGTCATCAGAGCTTCACCAGGGTAAGGAAATGTCAAGCCAGCAACCAGATACTAGAGCCGCGCAAAAGATTTGTGGAGTACAACTTGGTGTTGTAAGAACATTTACCATGCACACTACACTTATATAGTTATTAAGCTACATGATTGGGAGGAAACCACCTCAAAAAGGCTTGTAGAGTAATTACCACTAAGTACAAATGTTTGTGGTTTATATTGGGTAACAGTTCCTAAACAAGGCTCTGAAAACAATTACATGTTATCAGTGTCTTACTAGGTTCTTTCCCTATGATTTTTGTTCAAGGAAAATAGGTTGTACATGATTTGTTGTCTTTTCATTATTGCTACAAAACATTCTTTAAAGTAATTTGATATGCGGCACAACTTTTGGAGCGAACTTGATAACCGCATGTTGAAACTTGTTAATCATCACTCACCAATGATTTACATCTTTAGGCTCACTATTTCTGCAGAGTGACGTGAATAGATACCGTAACAGGAACAATCCAAAAATATTTCTCAAGTCCTTTTAGTTTCACAAGAAAAGCAACATCAACCAAATGAACTCCTTACCACAGATCTCCACTTCCCTCTTTCCTTCTCATCCATCAATTTAAATGCCTCTCACATGTGCACAAAACATGCATGCACGAATCACAAGTTCGTGAACCATCTTGGAATCAAAGAAAGAAAGTCAATTGAGATTCTGTGATGCAGTGCTAGCCGCTTTCAAAGATTGTGGCTCAGCAAGCATAATAATTCACAGACCTGTCCAAAACCTAGTTAACCAACTAGTCTATTCAGCTTCTTATCTTAGTTCATAAAGATTCTACTCTCAGCATAAATATTCAAAATCTGATCCGTCACCTTCTTCACCTATCCTTATCCTTACCCATCAACAACAACAGTGGGACAAACAAAGCCTCTTCAGTACCTTTGGGCTCTTTGCTGCTTTGTCTGCTCTTTTGGTTCTGCCTTTATCTCTGACCTCTCTGTTGTCATTCAAGATATTTTCTTTCCTTCTCTTTTTCTTTCTTTTTATCTATAATGTAATTGGTTCTTGACAAATAGTCAAAGATACCACCAGTCATCCATGTTTCACTGATAGATTTGATTGATGAGTTTTTCTACATACATTTAAGATGAAAAAATATGAACAAAATATAATGCAAATCTTTAACATTTTTGAAAATAAAAGCAACAATCTTTAAGAATAAATTTGATTGATTTGGTTCATGATAAACTAGCTCTCAAACACACTTGATTTAAAGTGAATTTCATCAATAACGTATTAAGGTTCCCTTTGATAAATATATTTTTATTCTTTCTATTTAATATATGTTTTCTCATCTTAGAAGAGTGAATTCCTTTAGAGGAAAAGAAATATATTAATACAGTAAACAAATTTGTAAACATTAAACGTTACAAGGGCAGATTTTATTCAGCAAGAACAGTAAAGTGCTGCTAGCCATTATTGATCAGAATGTTACATGGAGAATGAAACGTAGTTTTTCAGTCACAGTTTTAGTTAACAGCGATGCTCCAGTGCCTCCCTGTTTTCAGTACAAACCTAAGGCAGAGTGTAAGCTGCATAAATCAGCAAATAGTTTTTAGAGATGGACCCTAGTTAGATCAAGAAAAGGACTATAAAAACCGTAATAATGCACGGGATTATTTTTAATATTGATTATAAATATTAAATGTATAAGAAAAAATGTAGATTAATATTTTATTATTAATTAAATAATTTTAAAAATTTAATGAAGTATAAATTAATGTATAAAATGTTAAAATTAAATAAATATGATTACAGTTAGTACTTCAGAAGAATGAGAATGTTATCTGAACGATCCAATTCAACATATTGCAAAAATCATATTGTTTACATAACTCTTTCACAAATATTTTGTTTCATCAATATATTATATTCTGAAAAACACGTAATTTATTTTCACAGTTGAAGCCATATTCATCAAGCCTTAAAATTAGGTTTAATCTAATCACAACAATCATATTGTCATATAACCAAGTTCAATAACCATAATTGATGAAGTACACCATCTTCAACAACAACATTACAAAATTAGGCTTAATCTAATCACAACAACAACCATTAACAAACACTTCAATATTTGGTTCGATGAAATCATTGTCTGCTTGAAAGACAACAATATCTCCTTCTTTTAAGTCATTTTCAGAACAAAATAGCCTCCAAGAACTTCTATGTTTTTTTGATATTAGGATTTTGCAATTGACTATAATTTTAGGCCCTATAAGAAACACATCTTCTACATTGTCCTCTCGAATGAAGTTGGCAAACTTTGATGGCAAGCCCTACATGATTCATAAGGTTATTGTTAGTACATTCAGTATTTTCATTTAATTATACTTCTAAGGATAAGAAGAAATCAGAAGACATATACCAAGTGACTTGTTTTATTTTGATACTTTATCAATTTTATTAAAAATATAGATCTTGTATCTTGATGACTGATACGGTGCATAAATGTTGTCAAACTCTTTGGTGTACAACCACCTTTAAACACGGTTAGGTGAAATAAAGAATTTCCCAAATACTGAAACTGATGTGAGAGTCACTTTGGATGTGATACAAATTTCTCATATTACTCCAACCTTCAGTGATTCTTGGATTATTTGAATCCATGTCATAGGTAATTGTCGTGCTCTTACCATTTACATCTACTAAGTGCCACTGTGGACCTAATTTGTGTGCATAACCAACAGCAAAGTGTCAATCGACAAATCCAAATGGCTACAAATTAATGAAGACACTAAATTATTTTCCAACAATAAATAAAAACATGAACACTTTTTTCTCTGCAAGAACACAAACATAAACAAAAACATATATAAGTTATCAACTAACTTATATATCGCTTATTTTAAAATTATAATTACAAAAAATATGATTCTTCATTTGCCTTTAATCATTTTTAAAATATTATTAATGGTTAGAAAAAATGATATTAAAAAATTAAAAGTAATACAAAAAATAAAAATAAAGTCGTATGTATTTATGATTCTTCATTAAAGTCGTATGTATTTATTACAAATCAAAATAAAAATTAAAAGTTAAAAAAGTAATACAAAATATTAAAAAAAATGTCGCTGAATATTTTTTCTTCAAAATACTATATAGTGAAAAAGTATTATCAAAGCAACAAATAAAATACGAACAATTGTAAATCTTTAAAAGAGTTAATATAATTAAAAAATGTGTTGATTAAAATGAAAAGAAAATTGAGTACTATATTAAACACATTGTATTTACAAATTAAAATTTAAAAAAAGAAAAGTCAAAATAAGAAAAAACAGATAAATAATTAAATAATAAAAAGAAGTCTATATTATATATAAAACAAATATAGACTTTAAACAAACATTCATACAATTAAAATAAAGAAATAATAATTCTTTAAAGTTCAGCCAATTAAAATAAAAAACAAAATTGATTGTATAAATGGAAATGAAATAATTTTTTATCTAAAAACATTAACCAAATAAAAAAGACAAATGAAAAATATATTATGTATTTTTATAAATTTAAGTAAACCTTCAGAAAATTGAAATAAAGAAACTCTGATTCTTTAGATACCAAAACATTGTCAAAATTTTTGGTCTGATACCAACTGTAACATCCCGCAAGAATATTACTTTTGAAATAAATATAATAAAATAAATAACAAATTATTTATTGTCAAACCTCGTTTATAATGGTACTTTCCCAAAAACGCGAGAAAATTAAAAACCATGGAATCACATATACTACAATTATTCGCGATCAAAGTTTATTACAAACCATAAAATAACTAAAATAGCTGATGTTCAAAAACATGAAAATAAGTAAAAGATTAAAATCTTCAAATTCCCATTTCATCCCGCGCTCTGAACTCAAGCGTCTCCTGGCTCACCTGTCAAATCATCTGCTCCTGAATAATAAATCATCCGACCATCGTCAAACACAAGCAGATAGGGTGAGCCATGCATGTGTGTGTGTGTGTGTATATATATATATATACATACATATATATATATATATATATATATATATATATATATATATATATATGACTCCCATCCCAAGAAAATAAATTTGCATCAATATTTCATTATTCCAAATTACCCATCCCTGATCTCATAGCCCTTCATGAGTCATATGCATGAAACTAGGTCTCGGGACTTTACTGTGCTCCCACGAAACTAACTCTTTTGTGGCCCAACTCTACGAGCCTAACTCGCTCGTAGTCCTGCCCTACAGACTTCTCGTCTGTAGAAAACCATCCAAGCTTACCTCGCTCGAACCCTAGCACGCACGCAATCACCATACTATGGACTCTTCGCCCAATAGTAGCCAACAAAAACATAACTGTTCCTTGCCCATCGTGCGCCCGACGCATGCAATCACCATACTAAAGACTCCTCGCCTATTAGTAGCCGACGGGAACTAGCCAGTTCCATGCCCATCATGCGTCCCACCACCAAGCACATCCCAGACCCCTATTGGACTTAGTCCATCAAGCCCAAGCACAAAGGTAAGTGAACTTAGTCCTTCAAATCCACTAATCCACGCAACAACCAATTTCTCAGCAACCAAAACCGCCTGGCACCGCCTAGACATCGCTAGGTGAAAACTGGCAGTAAACCGCTCGGCGGCCAAACCCCCACCGCCCAACGCTACTAAACAAACATGAGCTTCACAGCTCCGTCACCGCCTAGAGGACACAACCCTGCCGCCACGCGCCTCCTGCAGACAGTGACCACTGCCACTGATTTAAAGCCCTACCGCTTGGCGGCTCGCCCCGCACGGCCAGGCGCCATACCAATAGTGCAATGCTACTGGTTTTTGGCACTTTTTACAAGTCTTAATAGACCCCAAACATACAATATTTCTATCACTCATCAATTATAGCATTTCAAGACATAAAATCAAACCAGAATGTAATATGTACAATTAACTCATGCCCAAGTAAACTATTATCACATCTCAACATTGCCTCACATGATTCACTACAGGAACAAGCCATAAGATATAAATATGACACCCCCCATTTACCACAATACAAATTACAGTTTACATTACCCTTCTCAAATTTCATTTACACCTAAGTCATATCGCAAAAATGATCTTTAGTACACACACGTTAGAATGTTCACTCAATTCTAAAGAGTAAACCCCTGACCATTAACCCAATTCTCACAAAAATCACCCGTGACTCCCCAAGAACACAACTCACAACAAACCTCGCCAAGCACCCTCTACTCTGATGCATCGCTTGGCGGTAACCTAAGTGCCGCCAGGAGGTTCATACCAATATTGTGTTCTGCCACATTTTCCAGCATTCAACAGTATTCACAAACACCCCCATTTCAGTTCGCATTCAGTTTGACATGATTTCACGTACACATGGTATCCAGATTTCATATCCTAATCACGTTAACTTCAATTTCCATATAACATGGCTAATCACAACGATCAACCACGTTAATCCCACATGAACCCTAAATCCCCAATTCAAGTAAAAGTTCATGCAATAGTCCACCAATTACAAATTTACAGATAATAATCCATCATACCGATTAACCTTGTATCATAAGAATCTCTCCCAAGCCTCTCACATCACGGAAATACCAAAAATCAGAAAGAACTAGGCAGGCTAGTTGGTGTCGCTTGGCGGACAACACTTAGCCGCTACGCGGTGCATAGTAGAAACCCAAAAAATGGGTTCTAGAGGCATGAGCCGCCTGGCGGGCCTTCAACGCCGCGAGGCAGTTTCTGGAAATTTCCAGAAACGCGACAAGTCTCAACGAGAGTCCAATTTTCAAAGTCCATGTAATCCAGAATAGCACGAAAATACATACAAAATATAATACACATCAAATTAACTCCTCTAACCTGGATTAAAGCTTTCCTTGAATGATTTTGTTCTTCTTCCCTTTGACTCAAAAATAATCTTCCTTGGCTTCTCTCAATTTAGCCCCAAAAATCCACTCACACTCTCAATTTCCCACTAAAATTCGCACTCCTCTGCCTATCCCACGATAACCTCTGCGGAAACCTTTCTGCCCCCTCTCAGTTAGCTTTTTAATGATGTTTTAATGGTGGTTTAAGGTCCTAAAACGAAAATTACATTAACGAGTGGTGTAATTGCCATTCAAACACACTTAATTAGGTTGTTTTGCAGCTACCCAAATTACATTAACGAGTGGTGTAATTGCCATTCAAACACACTTAATTAGGTTGTTTTCTAGCTACCCTTGACAGCTAGGTCTGCTAGGGTTTCCTTTAACCCTTCAACTTCAAATCAAAACTAAAAATAGCCAAAATAAAGTTGAGTTTGAGTTCTCCAAGACTTGAACCCAGAACCATGCAATGCCAAATCAATGCCAAACCATCATACCAAATCATATTTCATGCTAACTAATATGATTCACGTATTATCACATTCTATAACATAATTAATATATATTTAAAAATAATACTAATTTAATAACACACAAAATGGCATACATAGGACCAGAACCCAAGTCCTCTCACATAATAAAGTACTTTCAACCACTTAAGCTAGCACTTTTACATATGGTAACATTCCACATTTATTGTCTTAAAGGTTCTCATTACCTGCATTTATTAACTATTTAATTTTTTCCGGGTCTTACACCAACTTTCCATTTAATCCTATGATTTGGAATTCCTTAACATTTGATATCATTTAGAAACTCTTGAGTAAACCACTCACCTTGAATTTCTTGATCATCATCAGATTGGCAAGGATTGTCTAAACTTAAATAACTTAGTTCTTCACCACAAAATAGAGATAAAATGAAGTCATTTACTTGTTCAACACTATCAATTGTAGGGCAAAGAGTCATGATATTTTCAATTAGACCACATAAATAAATTTGACTAAAGAAAGTACAAGTGTTTCACTTTCCTGAATTAGAAGATTTGCTGGTATTGAAATGTTCGCTTCACCACTTTCATTCAAATTCATATTTCCATCTCCAATTTTAAGAATCCAATCAGCAAATTCTTTTATATCTATTTCACTTTCATTTGAAACAACACTCTTTAACCTCATGTTTTGTGATAGCTTAAAAACTGTGCAACATTCCCACAAATCAGAGTAGGTAATTGATGAGTTCACAATATCATACCTTGATCCCTTTCTTACTATCGACAAGATTTGTCTAAAATCACCACCTAAGACAACAACCTTTCCACCAAATGGTTTGTCAACATTATCTTCATTTCTAGCTGATAACGCTGTCGTTGACGCGATCAAATAAATACTACTAAACTATAGCAACTTCAGTATTGCTAAGATAGTATTCAAGAAAATAGAGAGGTAAAGTAACCCTAAGTCGTCTCCCAATGAACACGGAATTGATTTTTAACAAATTAGTTCTTATAAAACTATACAAATGAGTTAGTCAAATAAAGTAAAAAATATGGGGGATTAAGATAAACAAAGATAGAAATAAAATTTAAAAGATAAAAAGAAATAAAAACAATAGTAAAGAAAATAGATTGATTCCATTGCTTTTTCAAAATAGATTCATCATCGGTTATCTAAAGATT
>Ga0214545_1011920_pt1 | contig 11702 bp, 5 predicted proteins | sample CNSS4metaG_FD_160064 | JGI IMG/M metagenome (GOLD analysis project Ga0214545, IMG submission 160064) | Root nodule microbial communities from cowpea collected in UCLA plant growth center, Los Angeles, California, USA - CNSS4 | ecosystem: Host-associated > Plants > Roots > Nodule | place: USA... | reverse complement strand
TAAAAAAAAAAAATATGTATATATATATATATATATATATATATATATATATATATATATATATATATATATATATATATATATATATATATATATATATATAATATGAGGATTACGCAGATACAATACTAACGAGATACAACTCACACATACACATAAATAATTGATATCACCTTAACTCAAAATATTTATGTTGTATTCCTTTGAACGGATAACACTGTAGTTGCGAGACGGAAATAAGATGATTTGTCTTGTTTGCATCCACTTATTTGAAGGTGAGACGTCGGACAAATTTGCGAGATTATCCATAATTTGCATCTTTCTAATGAGAAGAGATTTGTAAGGGTATTACCATATTCTCTTTGCATTTAATGTTAATTTCAAGTGAAGAGAAGGATTGTACATCTCCAATGATGACTAAATGGCTACATAAAGAAGGGTCGTAACCCATTACATAGTCGGTTATCACCTTCACCCCACCACATAACTAATTAGGTAATCAGTGCCCTCCCACCACACCACATATTAACCCAAACCCCTTACCTTAACCAATTAAGTAATGGAAAATGATTTTTTAACAACAAAATTTATACAACTTTCTCTTACAACCAGAGGTGGTATCTTCTTAGTGGTTTCCCATCTTTCTATTTTCTTATTTCTCTATATTTCAAAATTATTTAGAAGATGTCACCTCAAGTTGTAAGAAAAAGTTGTTAAAATTTAATTGTCAAAATATCATTGTCCTTAAGTAATCGGTGCACCCCCAAACCCACACACACACACACATATATATATATATATATGTGTGTGTGTATATATATATAATATTAATAATTATTGATATTATTAAGTTTTTTATTATAATTTATTAAATAATTTTCAGAATTTAATATTTTTAACTCATTCAAAAATTATTTCATTTTAATTTTACCATTAAAGATAATTTAGTAATCTTTATATTCTAACTATTAATTTCTTAATCTATCATATTAGTCAAATTATTCACTAATTATCTTCAAATTCATCTTCAAATCCACTCATTTAATTAAAGACACATTTAAATGTCATGTAGCTTGTAATTTTCAAATCAATAGACTATAATTGTAATGTTACTCCAAAATTTATGAGAAATTGAGCTTGTATGTGAGTGGTCATATACTATGGATCTATTCTTAAGCACTTAAGGCATCTCCATATTCAAGTTTTACTCTTCTATTTTTATAAGTCTCTTCCACCTTTAACTTCTTTTCTTTTGTTCTTAATAGTCTTTTTTGTTTGTTCTTATTTTTACCTTCTCATTTTTTTGCCAATTAATTGTTATTCCTCACATCTTTTGAATTATGTACACACACTTTTTTAAATATTAGTCATCTCTTGGAATCAAACATGCACACTTATATAATTCTCTTGGGTTTTGAGTTAAATGATTTTTGACATGCAATAAGGAAAGTTGAAGAAAAAAAAATCAAATGGTGTCTGGTGAATTATATGCTAATTTAATTATTTGACATGTTTTACCATTCAAATTTGTTAAGTATTGAGTACTTAGGACTTGGATAAGTTATTTGAATCTTGACGTGACTATAATTTTTGAAAATACTATCAAGAGTGACATATTTATAATATTTATGAAAGAAAAAAAAAACATGGTGAAAGAAGAGTTGAATAACTTTACAAATAGGATTTGTTTAACTCTTGATTTATGGACATCTTGCACTACTGAGGGTTATATAAATTTGACAATGAATCATATTGATTCAAGTTGGAAGTTAAGTGGTAAAATTATTTTTGTCATATACCTCAACATCATACTGGATTTTGAGTTGTCTGAGAAGATAAATGATTTTTTGTCATATATCCTCTTTGATGTGAAGTAAAGTCGGTGAAAATAAAGAAAAAATTGTGCATGTTTTTCTCTCAATATAATCCCAAGTGTTCAGCTTCAAATGTTCTAAAGTTCACCATCTTTTTGCTAGAAAATATGGAAGCAATTATTTGTAATACCAATTGGAAACATGGTTTTTGTGATGGTAATTTGTTTATTTTAAATATAGATTTTATAGTTTTTCTTACAAACAAATTTTGTGTCTTTATTTATTTTTTTAATTTCATGTGATGTTGAAGATGATAAAAAAAGTGACATAGATGAGAGAGTGGAGCAAACTTGTTCCAAGAAGTTGATTAATGATTTGAATTTCAACAAATGTTTTGTCTTATCGTGGTTTGTGATTATTTTTTTTATGTTGAGTTGTTGATAACTTTAACTTTACTTTGATTTATGTTTATTGTGGTTAAACTATTTTATGTTCAATTATTGATGACTAAACATTGCTATGATTTATGTGCGAATTTAACTAAGGACAGTTGAATTTGTGATACTTATTGTTTTTTTTTTGTTGTTGTTGTATTTGTTATGCATTCCCATTATATATGATGTTTTTGGACATGAATGTCGAGCTTTTGGAATAAAAGTCAATTGTTGTCAATATTTTATATGAAACATTATATACATTAATTTCTTTATATATCATTTGATTTACAAGAGTATTGTTCATTTTGACCTTGTTTTGTTAGGCATTAAACCTTGTTTGATTAGAATAATCAACTTTGATTCAATTTTATTGGTGTCATTTGCATTTTGACTCTCCAAAAAGTGATATAAACGCCTACAAGCAAATAAAAAGGACCAAAAGCAAAAAAAAAAAAAAAAAGAGTTGAAAAATGGTAGGCTATCCCATTAGCCTATCCATAGGGAGCCAACTCTCCTTTACCTATTTTTGGTCGACCAATGTTACACTTACTTTTGACAAAAACAATTGCTACACCTTTTAATTTTGGACATGTTTGTAAAATTTACAAAAGAGTTTGAAAGTTTCATCTTTATGGTTCAAGAACTTTATCCATGTTTATTCATATAATTCATCTATGATAACTATATAATATACTTTACCATTGAAAAGATGTAGTTTTGTTGGATTGAATAAGTCTATCAACTTAAATGGTTTTTATGCATAAACTTCATTTATTTGGTTTTAACCTGCTTGGCTTTTATACATGTTTTAAAATAAAATTATCATTTAAAGACATTCTGGCAAACTTCTTATAAGGTTGTGATGTTGCAGAGTAAGTTAATCTTGCATGATAATACTATGTCAAATCCAATTATCTTCCTTCATAACTACGCGGCATAAAACTTTTTTAGACAATAACTTGTTTATCTCGACATTGTACAAGTTAACTAGTACATTAGCAATAGATAATTGAGTCTCATAAAAGTTTATGACTACACATTAGTCTTCATTGAACCTATCATTACACTACTATCACATAATTAGCTTATGTAGTAAATTGTATTTCAAACATGTATTGAAAATTTTTGGTTCTTATATTGAAAATCTTCCTTGAGTGGCATTTCTAAGGTTGCATATTCTATCTATCTTGTTACCTTTAATCCATTTTGTAATTTTTTGGCAAGTTTTTCTTCTTCTTGCCTTGTTTTCTCCATTGCCACAAGCATCCATATGAAATTCCACAAAGATTACTTTTTCTTCAACACCTATTTGAACTTAACCACAAAAATACAAGAAGTTGAGAGGATAAGCTTTTAAAGAAAACAAAGTGGAAGGAACAACGAAAAAGGCTAAATAGAGAAAATCAAGATCAAACTTAAAGCCAAAGTTGACAAAGAAGGTGCTACTACCTATTTGGTCAAGACTTCAAACCATTAAGTCGCTTTTAGCACCACTTTCACCAAATTCTTAGAGAACCATCTAAGTGGCCCCTCCGAGTGTTGCATCTCCAACTGCGAACATTAAGGACTCCATCCACAAATGGTCAATGATGCCTTTCAACAACATTGAGTAAAGACATAAACACAACTCTTAGAAGTTTAACATTAAAACAAAAGGATTAACATTGCAACATCTATTCAAATGACATAATTGCAAACATATATGACAAATGTTTTTGACAACAATAACAAATACTTCAATAATGATTAATCTTGTACTTTAAGGCTTAATTAATAATTTGGTTCCTTTATCTAGGTTTATGATTCATTTTGGTCTCTATATTATTTTTATTCAATTGAGTTCCAATATTTGTTAAATAATATGAATTTGGTCCTTTTTGTTAATTTAGAGTTAATGCCATTTGCAAGTGTCACTTGTCAAAGTCTGATTCATCTCCTACATTGGAACTCTTGTGTTTTTTTTTTTTTTTTTTTTTTTTCTCCTTTCTTGTAATTCCTATGTGTTTTTTTTGTGTGCGTGTTTTGTTTTTTTTTTCCCTTATTCTTACTAAATTGAGTCTCAAAATTTATTAAATAATATGAATTTGGTCCCTTCTCTTAAATTAGTGTTAATGCCATTAGCAAATATCATGTATCAAAATCTAATTCATCTCGCACTTTGGAACCCTATGTGTTTTTTTTTTTGTGTTTTGTTTTTTCTTCTTCTTTTACCTTCTTCCACCTCCTTCCGTCTCCCCCACCTTTCTCTCATCACCTTCATCTAATGAATGTAGTCACAAAAACAAAAATGAGATTTCACGGAATGTAGTTAAGAAAACAAAATTAAGATTTTAAACAAAATTGAGATTCCACCATTAAGTAAGAATGTTGTTTTTGGAATTGTATAAATAAGGTTAGCTTTTTGATACGATGGTGTTTTATCATCTAAAAATGGTGCAAAATGAATATTTAGTGAGAGGTGGAGGGAGAAAAAAAGAACTAAAAAAAAGAACCAGAGAGATTATAGGATAGAAGAGATTGATCTTGACACATGAAATTTATAAATTATGTTATTGTTAACTTAATGTGAGAAACCAAATTAATTCTATTTAAGAAACGATGGAACTTAATTGAGTAGAAAACATATATAATCAAAATGAATATCAAATATAAATATAAAAAGTAAATTACTAGTCAAGCCTATCCTTTACTTACCCTGTGTACACTTCAATTTTAGAGTGATTTCACATAGAATTAATGATTCCAAACACTTATTTTATATTGCTTCTGACTTATAATAAATCCTTTGAATCTCAAATGAAGAAGGAAATTCCCAAATATTCTTTAATACTCTTATTCTTGAATTTCAAAAATAAAATGTTGTGTATTTTCTTATAAATTATTACATACGATAGATTTATTAATTTTATTTATCTTAAAAATCATACCAAAGCTCAATCTTTATTAAATGAATAAAACTATTTTAAATATTAGTTGTGTATGCATTCCATTATTTTCTTTAACCAATTTGAGAAGAAAAAAAATTGTTTCCTTCCTTTCAATTTTTTCATGGCTTAAAAGATGATGGTTTGAATTTTAGTTTAGTTTTCTCAAATTTTCAAACAAGAGGGGGTTTATAGGGTTTAAAGCTGGCATAAGAGCGCAAACCCGGATCTTCAATCTTCACTGAAACCCCACTGCTTCATTTCCCGCTCTAGTGGCCCTAAGGGAACGCACCTCTCTCTTTCCGCGTTCTTCTTCCAGCGTTAGGGTTTCACCGGCGACTGGTGAAAAAATGGTGTCTCCGAAGCAGCTCCTAGGCACCATCGAATCCGCGCTTCTCGGCGCTTCCTCTCCAACGGCGGCGCAACGCGTAGAACTCTTGCACGCTCTTCGCACTTCCGTCACCTCCTTCCAGTCCCTTCTCTCATATCCAGTACGCTATTAACTTCCATTTGTGTTTTCTTGTTTTCAATTTCAAACTAAAATCAAAACTCTTTTGTTATACTTTTATTTTCTTGTGTCTGTTCTTTAGCCCCCAAAGCCCTCTGATCGAAGCCAAGTTCAGTCAAAGTCCGTTAGGCTTCCCGATTCTCCTCCTATTTCACTTGACGACCAGGATGTGCACATTGTAAGTTCCCATTCTGCACTTTTTCTGCGCTGCTCGCATTTAACATGGTTTGTGTTCAGTGATAGTCCGGGACTTGGATACAGTTTCGTTGCTTATGTTTTTCTATGAAGAAAATGTATATCTCGTTTATTCTATGAATAGAACGTTTTGGTTTGACCAAAATGCGAGGTGACTGAAACGGGAAGATAGTCAATTTCGTTACTTTAGTGGTGAAACTTTGATTGGGAAAACCAAATAAAAGACGTTAGAGCTAGGGATCATAGTGAAACCCCTTTGTCCACTTGTAATCTATACCTATTATGTTTGACCCTTGGCTTGCACAATGCTCACATTTGTGTTAAATATGATAAGTGATAATGGAAATCGAGCAATGGAAATTTTTACTGGCTTATGTTCCTGTGTAATGGAAATCGAACTACATATGTATGCGTGCATATATGAGCAGAAGACACCTCTGATTCCTTGGGGTAACATCATGGAGATTGATTTTCATTGGTGATAGAAAAATGATGACACAAATGAAATAGGAGTTGAATGATTGGAATCCCTTAGTGCTTTGGGTTTCTTGGATTTTGTCTATTTGAGCTTTTCATTGTTCTTAAATATCCCCTCTTGAAGCACTTGTTTGGTTCAAAGTTATTTCCTTCAAAATACTCGTTTTTTTTCTTGAATTTACTGGATTTTGGTAAGAAAATCAATTATTTCTATAAATACGTTGAATGAAATATGCACTAATTCTTTGGCAAGTCAAATTGGATTTTGAATGTCTATATTGATGAGGTCAATATAAAATTATTAAGGGAAGCGCTGTTCTTAAAGTCTAATATTTTCTACCAGCAACATGCAGCAATTTTTCTGATCTTATGCTTGAAGGTTCCAAGTAATTTTACTCTTTATGTTGATATCATGAGAAATTGTGTGCCATGACGAATCATGTTAAAAGGCAATAACACTTAGACCAAGTGGTGCCAAAACAAAAGAAAAAGAACCACGCCACAAGTAAGCCAACTTTTCAAATTGTAAGAAAAAGAAAAGTTTAATATGCTGAAAAATGCTAAAACGCTTACCTCAGAATAGAAGCGCAAATCAAAACTAAGAAAGTGCCTATTAGTTCAACTGATGGCTGATGTGTTTTTCTCCTCTGTTTTACTTAGCTTGAATTGTTGAATGACTCCTGCAGCCACTGTCTTTTAAATTTAATCATAGGGCTTTTATTCGCTTGGCCTTGCCAAATCCACCAGGAAGGTACCAATGGGGGCAGTGCATCTTCTATTATGAGGCACAACTGCACAAGCGCCTTGAATGAAAGGTGCGTGCCTCACCTAAGGGGAAGTACCTTAACCAGAAGAAGGGGCTGGACCCTTTTTTTGTCCTGACTTAGTGTATTAGGCTAACTTCACTGGATGTATTTATAATTACACATAGTTTTTTTATCTTTGTTGTATGGTATGTGTTTTGGTACTTTTCTCTTTTTAAGATCACTTTTTTGTATATTTAATTATTTAAAGTTCTGACTTGTTTTCTCTTTAAATTGCTAGTTGGGTACAATTCTATTATTTTCGGGATTTGTTGATGAAGTTTTACGATTTTATTAATATGATTCTTGCCACTAATGAGTAGCAATTCTGTTTATCTTGGTCATATGTAGAGGTGTCAATTTGGCCAATGGTCCATGGGCCAGTCCTAGCCCACTCCTTGCTAAGCTGCCTTTTGAAGGGGGCCCCAATGAGAAGGCCAAAAAAAAGCCCAAACCTCCAAAGTCCCCTCTCAAGTGGGTTAGGGCCAGGGTCATGGTGAGTTTGGCCCACTAAAATACTTTAACTAATTCTTAACAACAATATTTTGAGTTTGAGTCATAGATGGAGTCAAGTCATCTCGGCTTGACCCGGACAAAAGGTCGAGACTAGCTGATCGGGCTAGGCCGAAGCAAAGACCGAGACAAGCTGGCTTGGGCCGAAGGCCGAAATGTACCTTCCTGGGCCAATGGCCAAGACGAGCCAGAACAGTTTGGATAAACAGTGGAGAAAGGCCCGGTCGGGGTGACGAAAGACACGGGCCAACTCAGGTCAACGAATGAGACATGCCAGGCTAGGCCCACAGTTGATACGGACTGGCTCGAGTCGACGATTGAGACAGGCCGATAGTTGAGATAGGTCAGGTGGACAATCAAGACGGGGCAACTCGGGACCAGGGTTGAGATAGACTAGCTTGAGCCCATGATCAAGAAGGGCCAGTCTAGGCCCATGATCGTGACGAACCAGGATGACGACTCGCGACTGAGACGGGTTGGGCCAACGATCGAGATGGTTTGTACCGGGTCAACAGTCGAGACAGGCTGACAATTGAGACGGGTTGGCCTAGGTTCATGGTAGAGATGGGTTGGTTCAGGCCCACGCTTGAGACCGACCGATCTGACGACCAATATTTGTCGAGTCGGGCCGATTTACGAGACTAATGGTGCAAGGTCGATTCTTGAGACAGACAGGCCAACCCAATCCAAAATTTTAATAATATATTTAAGAAAATAATATATTTTTCATGTTTAAAAAGGAAGCCCATGGGCTGGCCCTATGGGCTTTTTGGCCCTATGGGTTTATTAATTGGGAGCTTTTTGGCCTTGTGGGTTTTTTTGGCCCCAACCCATGTGGGCTAGGACCAAGCCCTGTGGGCTGGGTCAAATTGACATCTCTAGTCATATGTGTGCACATTTTGTTTGGGGTCTTATTGCGGTTTTTATCTTTCCTTTTTCCTAACGACAGCTTATATGACATGTAGGCGCTCAAGTTGAGTGATGATCTCCATCTCAATGAAGTAGATTCTGTTCGTTTGCTTGTATCAGCTAATCAAGAGGTAGACTTCAACTTTTTATTTGCTTTATATACATTAACAGAGTTAATGGCACAAACAATGGATGGCCATATGATTTGGGTACATAAATTTTTTATTTTTATTGTTACCTGATTCATCATCATTTGCTATTGATTTTAAATTGTGGTTTTAGTAAAGAAAATAATTCATATAATTTTATTAAAATTAAGAACTGAGTGGAAATGTTGAAGGTGGTTTAGTTTAGAGATGAGTTAGTTTTAGTTGTGGTTATTTAGTGCATTTAATTTTCCTGGTTTTATGTTGGACTGAGAAACCATGATCCCATGAATGATATTGTCAATACATGTGCATCTTTTTTATTTAATTCTTTGCTTTGGTTTTATCTGTAGTGGGGCTTAATGGGAAGGGAACCACTGGAAATTTTACGGCTTGCGGCAGGACTCTGGTACACAGAGAGAAGAGATTTGATAACAGCCCTCCATTTGCTCTTAAGGGTATTTTTTTTCTGTTTAAGGAATCATTCAAGTTCATTTGGCCATTATTTAATTATTTATCTTGTGGTTAATACCTCTGTATTGTTTTCTTGGCAGGCTGTGGTGCTAGATCAGGGACTGCAAGATGATATATTGGTAGACATTCAGAAGTATCTAGAAGATCTTATCAGTTCTGGACTTAGGCAGCGGTTAATTTCTCTTATCAAGGTTTGATTTGTAATGAGTATTATTTAATGTTTTGTTCTGTAACTTCCAAGATTATATTCTGATTTATGGTAAAGCCTCTTAGAAGGTGGGTATTGTTTATTGCCACTTTCAAGGAGAGGCAAGCTATTGTCAGAGTTGACCAGATGTTCTTCATATAGTGGCTTTAACAGACTTTGCCTGAGTTGTGGCTTACATCTGTTAAAGCACTTAAAATTTAACATAATTGGTCGTAATAATTAATATTTATACATTTGTAGTGATTTGGTTTAAAAATACTTAAACATACTTTTTCATACTGTAACTAATTGAAGACATTTTTTGATGCACAAGTATGTGTCAGGTACGCTGGGGTTGATTACTATGTTAATTGTCTCTTGAAAGAAACATGATCGATAAACTATCTAATCTTATAAGCATAATAGGATTGCCAAGTTAACAACCAATGTGGTGGTTTATTTTCTTAATCTTGACTAGAGTATCTTATATATGATGCTATGTGAATATGTAACTTTTGGATTAACCTTAATTGTAAACATAGTTTTATATAAGAATTTGCTTTCTGAATGTAGGAACTCAATAGAGAAGAACCTTCTGGTTTGGGTGGTCTTCAGTGTGAGCGCTTTATTCTTGATTCAAGAGGTTCTCTTGTGGAGAGGCAGGCAGTGGTCTCTAGAGAGAGACTTATTCTTGGGCATTGCCTTGTCCTTTCTATTCTAGTTGTTCGGACAAGTATGTTTAGTGGTCTTTCTTGTCTGCTGAGGCTTTACTTGGTTTATTGTATTTTTGTGACAGATTATACTTCTTGAATACTTGATTAATATCATGAAAGAAAGTTCATCGACAATCTCTGTTTTCAGGTCCAAAGGATATAAAAGATATTTTTTCTGTTTTGAAAGATAATGCTTCTGAAGTTAGTGAGATCAATACCATTGTCAAACATCAGGTGCATTTCTATACTAGCCGAGCTCAATTTTATATGTTTGTTTTTTGGTAGAAGATTAGAGTTATGTTTTTAACTCATAATTTCTTTGGCATTAAAACTATCCAACCAATTTCTCATGGTAAGAAGTTGTTATTCAGGGTACAAATTTCATTCGTCTTCTTTTTGAGTTCTGTGCTGTATGATTAGGTTCACTGTCTGGCATGCTAGACCTCATATTGTTTGTTAGTGTTAACTTTATTTTGTCATTTCCAAGAATCATTTCCTTAGATGAAAGGTATAAATAGAGGCATGCTTTTTGCAGTTTTTCCAATATCCGTTACTAAAATGATGATAAATGTATTCAATGGTTGTTATCTTCATCTCTAAATCTATTTGGTGAAACTAATGATCTGAAAATGAAGAAATTTGTCAGCTTTTACTATAATTGAAAAAAAATTGATGCAGAGTTGAAAAAAGGATAGAAGGAAGAGAGGATATATGTAACTGAAGAAATCTAATCCAATGCTATTAAAATTTTTGTAAAGATCACATACTCATATGATACAATGGTTTTCTTGCCTAATCATGTTCAAGATTTGTTGCGGGACTGTTTTTCTGTAAGATTCTTAATGTGATCTACCTGATCCAAGGTCATGCAATCTCCGCGGACTTGATCTTCCTCTGGATTTTAAGTGAATCCCATTTAACCTGACCCTGTTTCTCATCTCAGCCTTAACTATTGCTTGATTTGTCTCTATCATAATATAACAGGGATCTTCTTATTGTCGTCTTTGTCTAACACTCTTGAAGCTTTTGCTTGCTTATTCTGACATAAGTACTACTCCTAGTTTCTTCTTATTGTCTTCTGCTGTCGCACTTTTATCTTTGTTGTGGATTATGAACATATTATCTGTCTGATTTTGTCTCTCATTCTTTGTGATAGGAAACTCCTTTTATGCTTTGATTTATCGTGGTTGTAACTTGAATTCATCCATTTTTTGCCTAGAGGCTGTTATGAAATACCAGCATAATTTGTAAAATACAAGCTTACTTTCCTACAATTACATACACTAGTTTTACTTATTTGTATTTATTACATTATGTTATATGATATATATATATATCACGTATGCATATATAGGGATAGATAAATAGATAGATAAAGGGCATATGAGGTTTGGTGTAGATATTTTTGAGAACTATTTTTCCCCTAAAACTTCCTCTAAAATTTTTATATTATTTCTGTGAATAAACTAGTCAAACCACCAATACCCTAACTGCATTCTCAAAACCAACCACGTTTATTAACCTTTTAAATATATATATATATATATATATATATATATATATATATATATATATATATATATATATATATATATATATTTA
>Ga0214545_1011917_pt1 | contig 11704 bp, 5 predicted proteins | sample CNSS4metaG_FD_160064 | JGI IMG/M metagenome (GOLD analysis project Ga0214545, IMG submission 160064) | Root nodule microbial communities from cowpea collected in UCLA plant growth center, Los Angeles, California, USA - CNSS4 | ecosystem: Host-associated > Plants > Roots > Nodule | place: USA... | reverse complement strand
AAAAAAAACTCTTTAGATTTTGATGAAAGATGAAAGCAAAATAAAAATGAAACATAAAAAAAATAGTGTTTACTGAAAACCAGGTAAAAGGAAAGAAAACAAAAGTAGAAACATCTAAATTCTAATTGTAATTAACACCTAACAGTGCTTGAAACTAGATGTGATTACAGCAAAGCTTGATGGGGACACATTTGTTATATTGGTTAATTTTTTACTTTAAACTAAATAAGTTAATTGACTTGTATCCCGTTAGCAGTGTCGCTTTAGTGTAATCATTTCCCTTTTTTCATTTTTTAAATATATTATGATTAAATTTTATTAGCAAACTTTGTACAGTCAGTACTTTTTTTTATACGTGTAAATCTATCAACTATTATATTATTATGTTTAATAATTTTAATTAAATTATTTCATCTAAAAATATGTGATTGGATTAATTTTTATATAAATCATAATTATATAATTTTACATTAATTAAAAAAAAGTATATTATTTATGTAGATAAAAAATATGTAATATATATTTTTCAAAATACATGAATTATTTTAATTTATATTCGTGACAATAAGATTAATTAGATCTTAATAGTGAATGTAAAATTATATTTTCTATAAAATATAGTATAATAATGGATAAAAGTTATCATTAGTATAAATTGCTCTTCTATTAATCAAAGAAATCATATTTGGCCATTACACTACAAGCTTTCTATAAATTCTTTTGAAGGTAATGATTGACTCCCGGTTTAAACTTAATCATTTGCATGGCTGCTGCTTAGACAGATTCCAAGAGTCAAAGAACATTGTCATTACTATGTATCACAATTTCAAACTTCAATTCAGAAAACTCCAGTGAACAGGTATTAATTGTCAAATTTGAATTTTTTGTGTGGAAATTTATAAATTAATACCATTAAATAACTTAAAATTTAATTTTAAAATGCTTTAATTACATTTTAATTTAAGAGTGAATATGAATTTAATGATGTGAAACTTGTACTATTAAAGGACGCGTGGTTGTTAATACTGCATTATTCAAATAAAATATTGTATATGGACGACTAACCTAAAATGATTGAGAATAATCTATCATCTCAAGATTAAGAACAATTGGTCCAATAAATGGCTTCCACCAAATGCAAGCACTCATCTTTCCTTTACCTTTTATTTCTTTAAATGAAATAGTGTTTTGCGCATTCTCCAGTTTGAATTGGATGTGGGGTTTTGATGCTTTTTTATATAAATTGGTTGACAAGCCCTCATCTGTAAGAATGCTATAAGGCTACATCTTCTTTATTGCTAAATTCAATTCCTATTGCATAGATTAACTTGTCAATGGCACGTGTACCTTAGATTCTTCACACCATGATCATACCTCGAAAATGACTACATTTTCCCCATTGGCATTTCAGAATGTAATTTCGTGCTACACATAATAAAGTTATAACCATAGCTGACTTCTATGCTCATAAAAGAAAATGACATTGGTGAGGTTGTTCTTTCTACCTATGGCCAGTCACAAACTCTTCGTCAAGAGACCATTATGCGTACACTTTTTCCAAGGCTCCAAAATCCGTGACTCATAGAAGATCATGTATAAATCTACCCTTCCATATATAGCAGTAGAATACTAGCATGCAGCTACTGAAACTAATTAACTGATAATTATTATTAACACCAACAGTGTATGTATACTTTAACTGTCATACAGTGGATCAAGCAAAGACTAGTGAACCCCTACATGAACAATGTTCACCTGCTAGAACCAAATTAGTGAGGTTGTATTGTATTACACTATTACTGCATTAATCTACGTAAACATATAAGAGAGAATTAATGTCATATTCATCTAAGTTATTACTATTTGCATTAACTATTAAACGTATAGGATATACAGAAGAGTGCAGAAAGAACAAAATAAGAATACCAACTCATTTGAATTCGTGAGCTAAGCCAAACTTTGGAGGCATTGGAGAGTGGGACCCAAGTTGGAAACTTTCTTCAAGGGTTGAGAGAGAGAGAGAGAGGTGTTGGCAACAATTTATATTACACAGCTTTAAACATACAAGGAACCTGGCAGGTTTTATGATGACAACTCCATTCTTTTTGTTTCCAGGCAGATACGAGGGTCAAAGTTTTCTGAGAATACCAATTAAATATATAGTTTGTGTTTGATTGCAGCAATTTCGGTGAAAAAGACATAAACCGCTGTGAAATGAAAAGCAGATTCCATTTCTGTCTTAGGCTATATAGCTTCTAAAACTAATGAATACATCATCATCATACATACCACATTGTATATAATAATCCATACGCAACAAGGCTCGCTGTATTCCCCTATAAATTCTTCATTCTTAGTATACTACATGTTCTCAGAAGAACTCAAAAGGTGTGTTTCTTAAAGAATTATAGCATCCTATTGCACACACATTTAGAGAGTGATATGGAGCACTATGACCATGATTTCTTGGAGGAACTGATGACTCTAAGAAGAGAAACATGGGACACCACCAATCCAAGTACAGAAGAAACCCAGTTCTTCTGTAATGGCTGGAGTAGTTTTGATTGTTTTGATCAAAACTCTCTACCTTACCTCCCCAACTCTTCTTCTGCTCAAGAAGTTCCTCAAAGCTACAACGACTACCACCCCTTCAATGAAATCTATGGCTCTTTACTCGATGAATCCTCACCGCAGATTATCGATTCTTACTACAGTACTACCCTTGATACTCCACTCAACACCCTTGGTCAAGAGGATTATCCATTGTCCATTATGGAAGAAGAAGACCCCGGTATGCTCGGGGAAGAGCTTAAGAATTTGGAGCTGCAAACTACATGCAAAGCTGAGCCAACCCAGTCCTCTGAAATGCCAGTTTTCAACATCGGAACGGGTCTGGAAAGAAAGAATCGGTCAAAGAAGCTTCAGGGGCAACCCTCCAAGAATCTAATGGCGGAGAGGAGAAGAAGAAAGAGACTAAATGACAGGCTCTCAATGCTGAGAGCTATTGTTCCCAAGATAAGTAAGGTATGCAGTGAGTGTGAGTCATTCGTTGAATGAGTACTGTACTACTACACTAACAGAAATTAACAGATCTAATTTGTTTTGTTGAATGCTTATCACAGATGGATAGAACATCTATACTTGGGGACACCATTGATTACATGAAAGAACTTCTGGAGAAGATCAACAATCTTCAACAAGAAGTAGAAGTGGATTCTAAAATGGTAGGCATTTTCAAAGATGTGAAGCCAAATGAAATCCTAGTGAGAAATTCACCCAAGGTAATGTATATATAAAACTCAGTTATGTGTAATGTTCTTTGAACTTGTAATAATTTCTCTGATAGACCCTTTTGAAATAAATGTTTGTTGATATGACACATCTTCATTGTGATTGGTGCAATCCTGCATTGGTTTTTATATTATAGTTTTGTGGTCTATGCAGTTTGAAGTGGAGAGGACTTCAGACACACGGGTGGAAATTTGCTGTGCAGGAAAACCAGGATTGTTACAATCAACAGTAAACACCCTGGAAGCCTTAGGCCTTGAGATTCAACAATGTGTTATTAGCTGTTTCAATGATTTCACAATGCAGGCTTCATGCTCAGAGGTACATTAGCACACCATGTTTATGTAGCTTCATATTTTCTGTCGATGGTGTTTCTTGGTTGAGGCTCGTACGGTGTAAAGAAGTATCCTTTTTTGTCTGTGGTGTAACAGGAATCGGAGCAAAGTGCAATGCTGAGTTCTGAAGATATAAAGCAAGCGTTGTATAGAAGTGCAGGATATGGAGGAAGGTGTTTGTGAGAGTTGAACAGAGGAAGAAGATGAGAAAATGCACTTAGGATAGTTTTCTATTCCTCACATAATGTTCATTGGTTTTGCTAAGACAGAGGCTAGTTTTTTGTTTTTTTTTTTTTTTTCATGAAATCTCCATTATGGTGGACTCGTCCGTGTGATTCTCAGGCAAAGTTAGCAATTATTAATGTTGATGTGGATGTGATCATGTAATTGTAATAATAGAATTCAAGGACGAGAATCTAGTTATTGTCCCTGAATGCATGTGGAGGGCACAAGCAAAAATGTCAAGACATAATAATAAGAGTAAAGTTCGGATTTTGTTTCTATTCTTTTGATATGGCTTTCCAATATCTCTCTTTGTGTGACTTCTATGTATAAAGACACTTTTCTTTGTAATGATGTGACATTCATAATTGAGTGCTTTTGATCTTCTGCTAGTTTTTTGCAAACGTAAGAACGTGATCTTCAGTAATTTTGCATCGGAAAAAGGTTAAAGAATTACGAAGGAATTATTTATTTATTAGGAAAACGGAGTAAAAAAACTCATCCTTTAAAAACACTTGTTCATTTTTATTTTTTATTTTACACTTAATTTTTGTTTGTACTTCGAAACTAGTGGTGGGTTTACAGAGCGACACTGAAAAGTTTAAAGTTTACGTACTTTTCTAAAAAAAAAAACAATTCTTTTCAACAGCTATTCTTCCCTGTCTGTTTGTCTCTCTCTCCAAAATTCGAAATGGACTTTAACCAATATAATTTAACAAGCAACCATAAATTAACAAGACCATGAATAAGCCATCTACGGTGTTCATTATATAATAACGAAAGAGACAATTTAGAGTGTCACGTAATGTTACACTGTTTTGGGTTGTGGATCAAAACAACCATGCCTATGGTAACTATATCCTTAAAGCATGTAATATGAATCGAATGGCAAGGATGAATTTCAGTTGTCTCTACAGAAGAAGATTTCAAATTTCCATCACTTTTGGTCGGCACTAGTTGCCAGAAACATGAATGTGAAAGAAATTAGAAGGCAACGTGAAGATGTTGCGGATAAATCCAAAACTAAAATAGCTCCAAAAACATGAGGTATCAGGTATTATTATTACTCCATGTTAGTACTAGCTCCAAAACTGTTGTTTCAGTGAGGGTTCATATGTGTCGTCTACTACTATCCACGTTCACATTCTGTAACAAAGAAACGTAGATTCCAATGATATAATACATACCCTTGTTGCTAAAATCAAATCAAAGTCTTATCCAACCCTTGTTTTGGTTCTGTTTTTTTCTTTCTTCTTTTTTTCTATACTCAGATTTGAGTTGCCATTGCCATATAATCCAAGAGAATCTTTCAGACATGATCAATGCCCTGGCGTCACTGCTTTTTAGAAAGCTCAAATGTGAAAACAAATGTGGCGTAAACTCGTAAAGCCAACAGCAACGGGAAGAAGCTTTTTGTATTTTTGGACGCATAAGAGAGAAATGCACTCCATAATTTAAAAAATAAATAATATAAGTGAAACATTAAATAAAATGGGTGTAAATATATTAAAGTATATAGTAAATAGATTCTACCGTTTTTAAACTTTTTTAAATTTTTTTCTCAAAGTTGATAGATATTCACGCAAAAGGTGCCCATAACCAAACAAATTCTTGTCTAAGAAATGAATGCCAAAAACAACCTCGTATACCCGTCCCACAACATTAAAGTCCCTACCAAGAAGAGTCACTGAGCATCATCAAATACATGAGACATATAAGAAATATCTAATCACTGACTTTTATTATGAAAAATAACACCTAAAGTTATAAAAAAAAATATCAAACTTTAATAGTTAAAAAATTATTTTTCTTTTATTATAAAGGAGCAAGAAGACATATTAAATATCTAATTAAGAAATGAGTTGAGAGTTATGTTTAATTAAATAACTCTCTCACATTGAGTACATTGTGTGTTCATGTTCAAAAAATCAAGTGAGGAAATCAAATAGCTTCAATAACAAAGAAACACCCAAATCCAATAAGAATAAACTTTGATATATGTAAACAAACGTTTCATTAAGAAAAACCTGAACCGGTGTCCAACAATGACGATTAATGAAAACAGAATACACATAACTCTTTTCTTGAAGAGTTTGTCCCTAAATTACTTCATATATGTGTCTGTTAAAACTATAGGAAGTTTGAATTAAACTAAATATAAATACAATAAGGCTATTGAAGAATTTATTTTAATGAAAAGAATAGCACGGTGTCATAGTAATTTGGATAGGTTTAAAGCATTTCTGTTGAAACATTTAAATCTCAGTAGTTGTTTATTTTTATACATATGAAACATGTTTTAAATAATGATTAAACTTCTTTTATAAAGCAATTTAAAGTCAAAATAATTTTTACTAGATTTTTATATTTTATGACCTTAATTTTTCTATTAACGGGATGCAGATAATTATACAATATAAGGATGTGTTTTTATACACATTGCGATATCCACTACTTTGAAAATAATATGTTGTTTTAATACTAATCTTTACTAACCATTTTTTAAATTAAAATAATTATCTTAAAAACTTTATTCTTTAAAAAAATATTTAATCATTTTTAAAATTTAATTATATTCTTAAACTAAAATAATTATTTTCAATAAAAAAGTTACTTATAAAATATAAAATAAATAAAACTATTCATTATTTTGTTATTAAAAAAAACATTTTCACTACTCCACTAATTACTGTAATAAGTTTCAATATTTTTATAAATATTTATTTATCAAATAGTAATACGCAGCTCAACACTTATTTATTGATTATGTCTCACGTATTTGTCTATATGGTTTGTCTTATTTATTTATTCAAGTCAGCCATATAGTGCAAGTAAGATTATTTTTGTAACTTGTAATCAAATTCATTGTATATAAGAAGTATATTGGATGACAAAAAAATTGATTGTAAATTTTAAAAAATTGTAGAAAATAGCATTTCCAATCATTTTAACGAGTTACAAAATTTAGTTTGTAAGAAATATCTCATAGGATAGGACATGTCTTAAAAAATAAGATTAATGGACTGTAGTTCAAAATTAGCAATTGCTTCGTCATGCACCCTGTCGGTTTTTTTAAAATGGCGATTTGTTTCTTATAGAGGTGACTTCTGGATTATAAATTCTGGATCAGGCTTTCCGAAACAATATTTCAAGATTTTCTGTTCAAAAAATTTTGGAGAAGAATTTCCGAAACAATGTTTTCAAAATAATATTTTTAGAATAAAATTTTCGGAATGCTTGAAATAGAACACTTTTTTTGAAATACATTTTTCAGAACAGAATGTATATAAATACTTTCTGAAATCATTTTTTGAAGCATCTTTACATGAAATGAGTTTCGGAAAGAATTTTTCAAAATATATGAAATATTTTATAAAAGAACCTCTTAAGAATTATTTTTGTTAGTATTTCCTCTCTTATTCTTCTATTCCAGCAACGGTCGCGTAGTGGTGGTATGATAGTGACATCGGCGATGGAAGTGAAAGTGTGATGCAACGGTTAAAGAAATTTAAATATTTTTCTTATATTTATGGAACTGCAGAAAGAAATTGATGGGGTCCATGAAATAATTGCTTCAAAATTTTATAAGCCTGTCACAAAATTTACGGCCCAAATTATTGAATGTCCGCAAAAAGAAATGGGTAACGATGAGGAAAGTAGGGTCCTTCTTACTGTACCCAAACTTTCTTTTACACCTCCAAAATTATTTTAAATCCCAAAAATACCTTTTAACCATTAAAGTAAAGTCACGCACATCACATCTCCAATGTTTTAGAAGTCAAAATATATAACTAGAAGTTGATTTCTGGAAGTCAAAATATATTACCAGAAATTCCCAAAAGTCAAAATATATTATAGGAAGTCGATTTTCGAAAGTCAAAATATGTTATCAATATTAACTTCCGGAAATCAAAATATATTACCGGAAGTCAACTTCCGAAAGTAAAAATATATTACCGAAAATTGACTTCCATAAGTTAAAATATATTACCTAAAATTATTTTCGAAAATCAAAATATATTACCGAAAGTCGACTTTCAAAAATCAACTTCCAGAAGTCAAAATATATTACCAGAATTCAACTTCCGGAAGTCAAAATATATTACCGAAAGTCGACTTCCAGAAATCAACTTCCAGAAGTCAAAATATATTACCAGAATTCAACTTCCGGAAGACAATATATATTACCAAAAGTCGACTTTCAAAATATATATATATATATATATTTCTTCGTTTATAATTTTTTAATTTAAACTTTTGTTTTTAAATTTTATTTTTTAGTTTAATTTTTTTAATACATTATATAAAAATTATATGCATACATATATATATATATATATATAATTTTATTTTTTAAATATATATTAAATATACTTAAGAAATCAATTAAATTAAAAAAAATATTAATTATGTTTTAACTATTTTTAATTTTATTTAAAGTTTATGTTTTCTAAATTTTAAATTTTTTTACTTTATTTACTTTTTATGTTTTATATTTCGTTTTATATATATATATATATATATATATATATATATATATATATATATATATATATTTATTTTTTTGTATTTTTTGTTTTTTTATATAATTTTTTTTATATTTTGTTTTTTTTTTTATTTTTTTTTTTTTTTTTATATTTTTTTATATATATATATATATATATATATATATATATATATATATATATATATATATATATATTTATATATTTTGACTTTCCGAATATTAAAATTTTAATATGTTGTTGAGTTTTGGAAGTATCTTTCATCAAAAGTTGATATCCGAAAATGATTTTGGGTGTGATGTTTGTGACTTCGTTTAAATGGTCAAAAGATATTTTTAAGATTTTAAAAAATTTTGAAAGTGCAGAAGAAATTCTTAAAGATGCATGGAAAAAGCCCCAGAAGAGTATGGATGTGTTGTTGGGGAGGAGGAAAGAAGAGGAAGACAAATTCCACTATTTAACTTTCTTAACGTGGTATAGTAAGAAAGTATGGGGATGCAGGAGGAAATTCCTCTGCCACAATTTATGGCCCAAAATATTAAATATTACGAAACTTTTTGTTAGCAAAAGAATGCTACATTTTATTCTTAGGCAACGATTATTTGCACTTAAATTTTACTAAGCACACTCCCGTTTTCTAAAACTGCAAAATTATTCTTTATATTCCTGCGTCATGCAATGCTTTTTAATCTTTTTTGTCCGTAACTAACATGAGACCCGTGCAATATGCACGGTCGTGTTTTTTTCCTTTCGTTTTATATTTTTTTAATTTTTAAAATAAATTTTATTATTAGTATAAATAAATTAATGATTTGAATATTATTGGTTTAATTATATAATAATTAATTTTATTATTTAACTATATTATTGATTTATTTAATTATAACAATTTGTAATAATAATAAATTGTTACTAAAATAAAATATAAGCATATTATGTAATATGATTTTGTATAGATTAAATATAATATAAAATTTATGTTAAAATATTTAAAAAGAAACCGTGTATGTTATATTAAAATAAGATGCGTACTTGTATGATATATTTAAATGAAATGTGTATGCACGGGTCGTTATGAAGGTAAAATAAAAACATATGGTGTTATATGGTCCTGTATAAAATATATATAACATGAAATTGATGTTAAAATTTTTAAATAGAAATACATGTAAATATAAACACATGTATATTGTATTATAATAAAATGCATATCCACATATCGTTGTTAAACTAAAATGTAGGCATATTGTATAATACTGTATCGTATAAATTAAATACAACATGAAATTGATGTTAAAATTTTTAAACAAAAACACATGTTCATATAAACACTTTAATGTTATATTAAAATGAAATATGTGTATGCAGAGATCATTATTAAAGTAGAATGTAGGCATATTATTTATATGGTCCCATACAATATATATATATATATATATATATATATATATATATATATATATATAAAAAATGAAATTTATGTTAAAATTTGTAAATAGAAATATATATAGACGCATGTATATTATATTAAAATATAATGTGTATCCATGGGTCATTCTTAAAGTAAAATGTAGGCATATTATGTAATAATGTCCCGTATAAAATAATATAACATGAAATTGTGTTATAAACACATGTATATTATATTAAAATAAAATGCGTATGCACGGATCGTTGGTAAAGTAAAATGTAATATAATTCCATAAAAAATAAATATAGCATGAAATTGTAAAAAATAAAATATAATAAATCTTTCTAATCTTCAATAAATGCAAATTCAAGTTCCATTGAATATTAAAATAATAGTATTAATAAATAAAGAAATAAAATAAAATAAAATAAAATAATTCATTATATTTATAATAACAAATAATAATAATAAAAATAATATTAATAATTGAAAAAAATAATACAATGAAATAAAATTATAATATCAATAATAATAATGATAATAATGATAAATATATTGCAAATTAAGGAAGATAATGTAAAGTTGATTAAATATATTGACAAAATATAATTATACACATGATTTTTGGACATCATTAAAGAAATTTATGATATTTAAATAAGTCAACAAATAAAAATGTATGAACTCAAAATCTTCATCAAAGAAATTTAAAATAATTAATAAAATTAAATAATTGATAAAAAAATATTTATAAATTAAATATTGTTATGAATTAAATGATTGTCCATTGATTTGATATGTTTACTCATATGATTCATTACTCTTTATGGTAAATATTTGTATTAACTAAGTTGATTTGTTTCCTTTATGAATTACATATTGTATCTATAAATAGGACTCTTCCTATCAATAATAATACACAGATGAGTTGCTCTCTATTCTCTCATTCTCTATTCTCTCTTGTTCTTCTCTTCTCTATTATCTGTCGTCATTCTCTATGTTATTCGATTTATTTTATAACACGTTATCAGCACGATGCTCCAACCAATTGAGGATTAGTGGAAGTTTTTTCTCTATAACGACAATGTTATGCGTGTCTCAATCCAGGCTCTTTCTAATCATTTCTCAAATTATAATTTTACCTTATATTCTTCCTCTTGTGATAAGAATTATTTAACTTTATCAATTTTCATCTTCATCTTATTATTTTTATTTTTATTATGACGGTGATTATTATTATTATTAATATTATTATGTTATATGCTAGTTCTAAACACGCGAAAAGTTGCAAAATTTGGATTTGTGACTCTTGATATTACAAGGTAGAATTCCTTATATTGGAATTTTAAATGTTGAAATACATTTATATGCAATTGATATTGGGATACCATTGAATAAAGAAATAAAGCATCTAATCAATTAATTTGCTCATGCGACAAAAATATTGTGAAAAGAGATTTCACAAATATTATGGATTTATTTCATGCCTATGTATGGCTGGCTGGACAAAACAATAAAGCTTTTGATGAAAAATCATGAGATCCGCCTAATCTGCTCCATTCCCAGAAGTGAATGCAGTAATCAATATTATGAATTTATTTCATGCCTTTGTATGGCTGAACAAAGCAATGAGCTTTTGATAAAAAATCATGAAACCTGTCCAAATTGGTTTTGCTCCATTCCCAGAAGTGTGAATGCAGCAACATTTTATTTATATTTTCATGATCGATCATGATCTTGATTTTGGACATGGTTATACAGAAAATTTCAAAGACACATTTTGTCACCAGAAGTGGCACGATAATGTGAAAAAAAAGAAAAGGAAAATGTGAAAATATTGACAAAAAGATGAAGGTATATATTATCATTACGATGGTAAAGGCCATTTGAGTTGTACTTATTGTACACTAGAGCATCTTACAAATAATGAGAAGAACATAGAA
>Ga0214545_1011915_pt1 | contig 11706 bp, 4 predicted proteins | sample CNSS4metaG_FD_160064 | JGI IMG/M metagenome (GOLD analysis project Ga0214545, IMG submission 160064) | Root nodule microbial communities from cowpea collected in UCLA plant growth center, Los Angeles, California, USA - CNSS4 | ecosystem: Host-associated > Plants > Roots > Nodule | place: USA... | reverse complement strand
TTAGAGAAGTGGTTCGTCTTCATGGCTTACCCAAAACAATTGTGTCTGATAGGGATACTAAGTTCCTTAGCCACTTTTGGAGGACCTTGTGGTCTAGGCTTGGAACTAAACTTTCTTTTTCTACTTCTTGTCACCCTCAAACTGATGGGCAAACAGAGGTAGTCAATAGATCCCTCTCCACATTGCTTAGGGTTGTGCTTAAGGAGAACCATAAATCTTGGGATGAGTATCTTCCCCACATTGAGTTTGCCTATAATAGAGTGGTCCATAGGACCACCAAACTCTCACCTTTTGAGGTTGTCTATGGCTTTAACCCTCTCACTCCTCTAGACTTGCTACCTCTTCCATCTTCTTTTGACTTTGTTCATAAAGAAGGGGTTTCTAAGTCTCAATTTAGCAAAGATTTTCATGAGAAGGTTAAAATTCAAATTCAAGCTCAAATGGAAAAGATTGCCAACTCTAAAAATAAGGGTAAGAGAGTTCGGTCATTCAATGAGGGTGACTTAGTTTGGCTTCATCTAAGGAAGGAAAGATTTCCTCAATTAAGAAAATCCAAACTTAGTCTATGTGGTGATGGTCCATTCCAAATCATAAAGAAGATAAACAATAATGCTTATTAATTAGATCTTCTAGTTGAATATGGTGTGCATCTTACTTTTAATATCACTGACTTAGTTCCTTTTACTAGTACTGTAGCTGATGAGGATGACAACCAAGATTTGAGGGCAAATCCTCTTCAAGAGGGAGGGGATGATGTGACCCCACCAAGCCCAATTTCACCTTCAAGCCCAAACCCAAGCCCAAACCCATTAAAAGGCCCAATTACAAGATCAATGATGAAGAAGATTCAAAAGGACCTCCCATTAGATGATCACAAATTCAATGGGCTTCTCACATTCTTTACATAGGCCAAAGAGATCATAAAGACTTGAAAAAGTGCGTGTAAATCTAATAGTGTAGATTTAAATTGGGCCATTATTTGGGCTTTGCTTTCCAATAATACATAAGACATGAAAGGAACATATGATGGGTTCAAATTGGGCTTGGCCCAATTCTCTTCATACATGGCCGAGATTATCAAGACAAGGAGGCTCCTTTGCTTCATGGTTTAACTAAGGTTGGTCATCACATCTAAAGGCTAAGAATCCTTCTTGTTCTTCAAGCCAAGATCCAAGGGGTGTGATCTTGTTTCCTTCTCCAAGCTTGATCTAAGAGCCAAGATCAAGGCCCACTCCATCCAATGGCTCTCCTTTCTCATGTGTAAATGGCTTCATATAAAAGCCAAAATTTCACTCATTTGTAGATACTCTTGAAATTTTAAGCAATAGATGCAACTTGAGTTGAGAGGATTCATCCCTCTATTGCCTTTGAGAGTCACCCCTTTCTAGAGATTTCCTCTCTCTACCTCTAGCCACCTAGCATAGATTAGGAAATCCTATCACCTCTCTCATTTTCCATTGCTTGCAAGTGCCTTCTAACTTGCCTCTATTCCTTCATCCAATTTCCGCTGCCCATGGAGTTCTTCACGCACCTTTGGAGCTCCACCAAGCAGAGAGAGACTTAAGAGTCAATTATAATAAGTCTGATTAAATAAAATATTAATTTGTAGTAAAAAATATAGTTGTTAACCATAAATTAAATTTATCAATAAAATTAAACGTCCATAAAAATATTAGTAACCATAGGATAATATTTTAGTTATATATTTTTTAAATTATATTAAAATATTTCCAACAATCTTCCATATAATTTAAAAAATAAAATAAAATAAAATATATAATATTTTATAACAAAATATTGTCGTTCAATGTAAGGAACTATTCGGGTTTGAGCCTTACAGCTAATGTTTATAAACTTCCACTTGAGAAAATGCAAAAACTTAATTGTCTTGAACTACATCTCTTATGATTGGGTTTCAGGAAATAACACATATAATATCGGTGTTCATTTTAGGTTCTAATCAGTGGGTGCACGTTACAATCTTGTGCATGTGTCTTGTTTCATGAGTGTTACTTAGAGACTTGCCCATGTCTAACAATAGTGGCCCCACCTCACACTCACTAGGTAAACCCTCAAAAGGTGGTTTGTGACCCACACCCATACAATAATTGTCATTGGGTTTATTAAGAGGTATTTAAAAAAAAAGCATAATAATGCGTATACCTCAACCTAATTATTGCCACAACTTACAATACACCTTGCCATAGGAATGAGACATAATATTTATTCATATCATTTGGTGAACTTTAGTCAACAACAACTTGGTTGTTACCCATTGAACTTCATTCCATGGGATCGCCATTCACGTGGAGATAAGTGTCCATTGATGCAACTAATTTATGGACTTTAATCCCATTCCCCTCTACGACTCAAATACTCGTTGATGCATCAATCCATTGATAAGCAGATATGTTCTTTTTTACCTCACAAAGCCAAGAGATATAATACCATGAGTAATTAAGTTTCTAATAAATTTGTCTCTCATTCTCATATGTCAATTTTTCATTGACATTTTTGATAGAAACTTTAAATATAACAATTTGATTGTCAGAATGAATTGAAAATAGGAATAATATATGCTTGCATAGTAGATCATGACATAACAATAATTCCTTTTTGTAACATATTTCCATGATAGTGCACCTCCATCCAAGGTTAAAACATAACCATAACTAGTAGTTGATTTTGTGTCATCAGAATTAATATCCAATTTACATTAATATATGCTTCAATCATCTCAAGAAATTTAACATATTGTCATAACTAGAAGAAACACAAATAATATTACACTAGATGGAAAAATAGTGTATATTTTCACTCACTTTAGAATATATATAACCAAGAAATTTTATTTATTTTTATTAAGATGTATATTAAGCATTGCAAGACACCCCCACACTTTGAAATATTTTAAATGTGGTTCTTCTTTCTTTCATAAGTCATAAGAAGTTTTATCACAACCTTTTATGTTCAAGATATGACAAGCATAATATAAAGTTTTACCCTTTATAATTTTAAGCAAGTTAGAACTTGTAGAATAACATTTACCATATCAAAGCATTTTTTTTTTCTTTCGCTACACCATTACATTAGCATTATATGAATATGTTACTTAAGAAATAATACCATGAGTTTCACATAAAAACACCTATGTATAAAGTTATGTATCGTCACTTATCTATTTAATTAATTTTGTACCTCAAAATTTTATAATTTGAATGATCTCTAACCAAACTTCTCAACAGTTGTAATAATAGTATGTCATGTATCACAACTTATGTTTGTAGTTATCAAAGAAAAATTACTAAATATTTTATTACAACATAAAGTTACTTAACTCAAACAAACCATCACAAATATATCATTTACCAACTAAAACACATGTTTAGAACCTTGTTGAGCAGCGAGGAAGTTTCCAAATTCAGAAACATGAAAAACTCATTTTTAAAAATAAGATAATTTCTAGAAGACAAATTTAATTTTACATGACCATTTCCTCAATTTTTGATATGAAGATATTTTTTATTAGGACACACATCATAAGCATGATGTCAAATAAAATAATTCATTTTAATTTCATGTCATAAACAATATTTTTAAATTCATAAATTTGATAAGAAAAAAAAGGGATATATTATCAATCAATTTTTTTTTTTATATAAATATCAAGACAAACTTTTTTTCCTTGCAAATGCATAGCTTCATAACTCAATACTAGTTTTAGTATGACAAATTATTTTATAATTGTTTTCATACGAAACACTTCAAATATATTCGTGATATGTTCAGTTATCCATAATTTCATTTATTGTTACCAATACAAATAAAAAAAAATTATACACATAAAATTTTAGGCTAAATTAATTATATAACCATAATAAACCCATTAATTCATAAAAACATGAGTAAAGTAAAAAATAATAATCGTTTTTCTCTCTAAGAATTTTAGAAAATGATTAAACAAATAATAATAGTAATATAGATAATATAATATAATTATAAGAACAATAATAATACCCATACATATATATGAATCAAAGAATATTAATCAGACTCAACAATTCTTATAACATTAATAGATAAAAAATAAAAAAAGGAAAGAAGTAGAAATGTCATTAGAGAGAAAACGCCTATATTGGGTAAAACAAACTGAGTGCAATATATTAAGTGAATAGAAAAAAAACCCAATGAATCAACGCCCACCGTGGGGCTTGAACCCACGACCACAAGGTTAAGAGCCTTGCGCTCTACCAACTGAGCTAGACGGGCTTACTTTAATATTAGATGAGTAAAGCAACAAAACATATACAAAGAACAACGTAAAAAGTTTTCACCAGAAAAACACAGCGCCCACCGTGGCAACCGTTGTTATAATAGTTTACTAAATGTTGATAAAAAAACAAGTTATTAAATTAGAAAAAGGTTTAATTAATTATTTAATACTCTAATGTGCTAGTTTGGCTCATTTTGATCCCTTTATTATTTTTGGGTTTTATTACGTCCTTTAACCTTTTAAAAAATGTTCAATTTAGTCCTTCAATTTCAACCTTTTTAAACAATTGGAGTACCAAATTGAACATTTTTTAAAAATTGGAGGACCAAATTGAGTTTTTTATTATAAATTAGACGACTAAATTGAACTAAAAAATAACAAGGACACCAGAATGAATCAAACCAATAAATAGAGGACTAAAAAAATCACTTGTGTGCAAATTTAATAATTGTTATGAGTACAATCATCATTGAATTAAGGAAACAACGATGATTAAAAAAATAAAATTCATCATTTGTGTTCATACTGGGATTCGAAGCGAAATACTCTTGGAGAGGTAAAAAGATCTAAGTGGTGACTTGGACACTTTTGATGGCTGGAATCGAATATCTCGTTGTTCAGAGGGGGAAGATCTACATACAAAAGACTCTTCGACGTTCAAGTCATTATGATATTTTTAGGATTTATAAGAGTATAATAGTGAGTATGAATTAGATTTTTCTCCATAGGGAAATATCACATGTAATTATGGGGTTTCTAAATCCATGAAATTTGTTATAAAATAAAATATAATAAAAAGTTACCATATTTATGATAAATCAAAATGATAATAATAGTAATATATTATTTAATTAGATTAACCACATATTTTGTTTATATATGGTATAAAAAGATATTTATTATATCAATATGATATAATCAAATAAATATTATTTGTTAATATATGATATTTGAATCAAAAAACATCTTTCTATTAATATTATTTAGCCACTTTAGACTAATAATGTTGAATTAGTTTTATTGGGTCATGTTCTTTAGTATATTTGTTGGGTTGGCTAAGTACACAAGCACTTCAAACTCAGAAGTTTCATTAGAAGTTTGGATAAACTCGTTGCAACTATATTTGACCCTTTGGTCGAGTTGTAGTAGTTTTCCGCTTGTAGGTGAATTGTCTTTTTGGTCATGTTATAGATGGTCATTGTTCGTGTTGTAGTCGATTTATTAACGCAACTGCCATCTTCGGTATTTTGAATTGCCATCTTAGGCAGATTTTGAGTTGATGTTTAAGTAGGCTTTATGATGTTGTGAAGCAGACTTTGCATGTGTTGTCAACTTAGACAACCTTGTATGTGTTGTCATCTTAAGCAAATTTTGTACTGCGTCTTAGGCAGGCTTTGTACTATCGCATTAGGCAGATCTTGTGTTGTTGTTGAAGCAGGGTTTGTATGTGTTGTCGTCATAAGCAAACTTTGTGTTGTTGTTTAACTAGACTTAGTATGTGTTGTCGTTTTAGATAGGCCTTTTACTATCGTCTTAGGCAGGTTTTGTGCTACTACTTAAGCAGGCTTTATATGTGTTATTGTCTTAGGTAGGCTTTGTATGTGTTGTCGTCTTAGGCAGACTTTGCATGTGTTGTTGTCTTAGGTAAGCCTTGTATTTGTTGTCGTCTTAGGAAAACTTTTTGATAGCGAATGTTTGTCCTTGGGCATTCGCAAGAGGAGCCTAGAAAAGGAAACTACCTTTGTGCTTGCTGCCTTCTTCACTCTTGCAAGTCTTTTCGTTGTTAAGTTTTCTTTGCTTTGACTTTCTTTATTTATGGTTATTTTCTACAAAGTTATACAACGTGTGATCGTAGTTGTGGCACTGAGCTACAATCATTGTTAGCATAAATAACCATAAACGAATAGCAAAGCAGATAAGGGAAGATAAAAAAACCCTCATAAACAAAGCTTTTAAGAGGCTTAATTAATAGTTTACTCCTCTAATTTGTTAGTTTGATTTATTTAGGTCCCCTTATTATTTTTTGGTTCAATTTAGTCATCAAAGTATTTTAAAAAGATTCAATTTGGTTCTCCAATTGTTTAAAAAGATTCAATTTTTTAAAAATAAATAAATTTAGTCCTCCTATTTTTTAAATGATCCAATTTTTTCCCCTCCAATTTGAGACTAAATTAGTAATTAAGTTTAACTACAACTTATATATACATGTTAAATAATTTTTTATAATTTATACACCAAACCACTCCACTTAAAGACTCGAATTATTTTATTTTTTTACATTTTTTACATTCTACCTAAATGCTCAATTTTTTTACATTTAGTTGGAGTGATTTGATGTATAAATTATAAGAAAAAGTTAACATGTATATATAAGTTGTAATCTAGTTTAAATACCAATTTGGTCACGAATTGGAGAAGACAAAATTGGATCTTTTTAAAATATAGGGGGACTAAATTGAATAAAAATCTTAAGTAAATGGACTAAATTGATTTTTGTTTTAAAAAAACTTTTTAAACTAATGAAGGAGAAAATTGAACATTTTTAAAAAAATTGAAGGACTAAATTGAACCCAAAAATTATAAGGGTACCAAAATAAATCAAACCAACAAATTAAAGGAATAAATCATTAATTAAGCCCTTTTAAAAATATAGTGTTTGCTTTGTCTCTTGGAAGAAAGAGGAAAGGTGATTATGGAGAGAAGGGGTGTGGTTTTATCAGTGTCATCACCCTTGGTATTCTACTTTTACTCGGCGGGCATTGCCGAGCTTTCGCCAGGTTATCGTCTTAGGCAAATGGGGTCTTAGGTATTTCATTAGTGAATGTTTGTCTTTATGTTGTCTTAGACATTTTAGCAATGGACATTTTTTTTTATTTCCCTTGAGGTTTTTCTTGAGGTGACCTCAATGATAGCTTTCCATTAAGTTCTCCTATTTTCTAGCCTCTATTTTGAAGGAAGTTTGTAATGCGATATGGTCCATCTCAATTAGGTGTGAGGCTTCCTTTAGCTTAAAGTCTAGAGTGTCGCTGAACTTTTCCCAAACTAGATCTACCTTTTGAAACTCTCTCTCTTGACCACGAGTATTGTAATATCGGTTATTGTTAACAAAAGAAGAAGATGAACATCTTCCTTCAAAAAAGAGTTTTGATGATGATGATGATGATGACTTATGGAGAAATGTTGAAGACATAAAGAATGCATGGAGCTTGGATTCAAAAGATTAATTCAAGACTTAATAATTTAATTATTTAAGTCTTGTAATATGTGTTTGTTATTTAAAATAGTTAAATTAGTTGGTCAAAAGGCAGAACCCAAGCACTAGAGCACTACGAGAAGGTTTTATTTTTACAAAAAACATTGTGATGATCGATTATCACTTATGATAATTGATTATCATAAGTATTTTTTTAAGAGAGGTGTTTTTATCTCTTGTATGATTCAACAGAGGTGTTTTCTAAACCTTAAAAATTCTTATATGTGATTGTATTTGTGATTTATTTTAGTGATTTAGTTAATCTCATTTTTTAGAGATTAACAACTAGACGTAGGGTCTTTTGATAGAACCAATACAAATACCTTGTGCAATTTTCTTTTCCCTACTCTCTTTATTTTATTGTGGTTATTAAAATAAAGGAAATAATTTTAATTGATCTTTGATATTAAAAGGGTAATTTTTTTAAAGAATAATTTTTATTAAGAACCTAATTCACCCTCCCTCTTGGTTTTTGACCACACACAAATCATTTCGTTGCACGATTTCAAACAATTAGTATTAGAGCTTGTTGTGATAGTTTTTCAAATTTTTCGAAATTGGTTGGACAAAATGAAACTTTTGTAGAGGGTGCGTCAATTGACAAACCTCCTCTTTTTACTGGTGAAAATTATTCTTTTTGGAAAGTTAGGATGCAAATATTTTTGGAGTCTATTAATATAGGTATTTGGGATGTAGTTTTAAATGGTCCTTTTATTATGATAAATGTCAATGATATTCAGCAAACTAAAGCCTTTGCTTAGTGGACTGCAGATGAAAGTAGAAGAGCCCAATATGACGTGAGCGCAAGAAATATAGTATCATCTGTTTTAACCCTTGATGAGCTTTAGAAGATATTTGTTTGCACTAGTGCATGTGAAATGTGGGAGATTCTTTGTTTGGCTCACGAAAGAACAGACGACGTAAAATGAGCTTGGAAGAACTTTCTTATCCAAGAATACAAAATGTTTCGTATGTAGCAGGGAGAAAGCATTTACGATGTGCATAAGCGATTCACACACAACATCAACCATCTTGTTGGGTTAGGTATAACTTTCGAAACTGATGAATTGAATATAAAAGTTCTAAAATCCTTGAAAAAGATTTGGCAGCCAAAGGTGATGGCCATCACGAAGTCACAAAATCTTGCAACAATGTCCATGGCGACTCTCTTCAGAAAGTTAAGGGAGCACGAGCTTGAACAGGGCAGATTAAACGAAGAAGGAGATCGAGTAAGAAAGAAAATTATTGCCTTTAAGTTCGAGGTCGTCAAAAGAAAAAAGCCCAAAGAAGTAGAAGATTTTGATGACGATGAGAATACGAGTCTGATGATAAAGAAGTTCACAAAGTTTATGAAGAGCAAAAATAGAGAACATCACAAAAGGTATAAAAATGAAAACCAAAACTTTGTTTCAAATTACAATTACTATGAATGTGGTCAAACAGGTCATGTAAAAGCAGACTGCCCAATACTAAAAAGGGTAAAGAAAAGAAGGGAAAAGTTTTTTAAGAAAAAGAAATGGGAGGATAACGATTCAAGTTCTTCTTCAAGCTCATACAACTCTAGTAATGACAATGACTATGATTCTTTATATGATTCATTTCAATAACTACTTCATAAATCTAGTAAATTAGATATTTCTCACAAGAAATTAAAATATGATTTTAAAGAGTTACAAAGTAAGTTTGAAAAGTCTCTTGAAGAAGAAAAAGTCTTAAAAAATAAAATTTAATTTTAGAAAATAAAGAGACTGAAATTATCGAATGTGCATCTTGCAAAAGCTATGTTTTTTATTTAAATATTCTAGAAAAACAACTTGAAGATGCATTAGAAAATAAAACTTTTGAAAAACCATTTTTTTTTAGAAAAAAGAGTCGAAATAGAAATAACCATGCTCCTAAAAACAAAAATAAATATAAAAGAAGTCATAGGGTATGGGTAGAGAAAGTAACAACTCATTATAGGAATATAAATTGTGTTACATGTTTCTATTGTATGCAAAAGGGGTGCACTTCAAATAAATGTAGAATCAAACAATTTGACGTTCGTAATGGAAGGTACGCTTGGATTCCTATTATAAAGTAACCTGTTTCTAACCTCTAAGGACCCAGATAAGTATTTGGGCACCAAAATGTTATTGTTTTCTGTCTTGTAGGTTATTTCAAATTTAAGAACGTTTCTATGGTATCCTAGTATGTTTTATGATGTTAGAAAAGATATAAGCATATTGAATGTTAGTAATGTGTCTTAAATTGTGAATAAATGACCATTTTTATTGTTTTTCAGAAATCACCATGAAAATAATTGATTATTTCAAGTCATAATTGATTATCATTATGAAATAATCGATTATTATGAAAAATAATTGATTATCTGATGTTCTGGAAATTTTTGAGAAAAACTGATGAACTAATAGTCAATTATCAATAGTCATAATCAATTATCCTGTGAAGTTGAATACGAAAGCTCAAATTTTTTACCATTTGTATTAGTTTTTCAAACATTTAAATTATTGGCATTCATAAATGGAAATTATAAAAATCATTTTTTTAATCTTCCCTTATTTAAATAAACTATTGTTTCTCTAAACTTTAGAGTCTCTCTTAGATTTAGGGAGAGTCTTTGATTTAGGGGGAGTATTTGTTTTTATCAAAAAAGGGAAATATTACATGTAGGGGGAGTTTTATCTCTTGAACTATTTTTTTCTATCAAAAGGGGAAATTAAGTTATCTGATTTAGGGGGAGTTGTCTAAAGAATTCATTTTTTATTATGATAAAAAAAGGGCAGATATATTTGTGTTGATATCTTGTAATAACGTATTTTGAGGGGAAGATATATGTTTATTGATGTCTTGTAATACCTTGTGTTTTAAAAAGGGGGAGAAAAGTAATTTATCTCTCTTTTGAGCTAATTGCTCTTTTCTCTTAAATTGTTTATGAAGAATAGGACATATCACAAGTCTTCAACAAAATTTGGCCATCATAAAAAAGGGGGAGATTGTTGACAAAAGAAAAAGATGGACATCTTCCTTCAATAATTTTCCCTTTATTTAGGTTCATATAGACAAATGAATCACAGGGGAATAATAAGACTATTGAAATAGTCTTGTGCTTAAGTCAATTCAATATATGCAATTTGCTTCCAAGGGACCAATAATTTGAACTTTACACATTATTATACACACATACATGGATTAAGCTTTACTCTTCACTAACCCATTTTTCTCTTTACCCTCAAAATAATTAAAAGTAATTAAGGTGGTATGAATGGAGTTAGCTAGGCACATTATTTGTACAATATATTACTCAATGTTCAGTTGTTAGTAAGAAGTCTCTGAAATTATATATACATATGGCTTGTTCAACCAATTTTTACTTTAGATAGGAAAGGAGCATTCATTATTTTCCTTTGTTATATTTATTATTGTTATCCTAAAATAATGTATGAATTATTTTAGCTTGATTAGACCCCATTTCCAATGGATAAATCTTAGATAGACATGCCAAGAAACACACATTAATATATGGATGACTTAAACAAATTTTTGGACTTTGCATTTGTTAATACTGGTGTAATAGGGAAAATCGTATGTCCGTGTCAAAAATCCAACTTTAACAAATGGTAGGATCGTGAAGTAGTGTATGACCACTTGATTCTTAAACCTTTTCTAAAAGGATATACAATGTGTCTTCTACATGATGAGAGAAGAGGAGTAAATGAGGCAGATGAAACATGTGTAATGTCGCAAAAAGATAATGAAATAATTCCTGCTAATATTAGACGATATTATTCGTTTACTTTTAGAACCTCTTAACAAATTTGCCTTTATAGGGAACTTTTGGTTAATTATGCAAATGTGGAACAACTCTAATTCCCTTTTTCATTTTGGTTCATTGTAGGTAGTAAAAACACTTGCTTATTATGTCACTATCTACAACACTATCTTCCTTATAAATGTAAGTTATTATAGCACATACTTTATTCCTATATATAGAACAATCTGCTTCTATGTAATGTTACTTCTGCAATCATGTTAGTATAGTGTGTGATCTAATCAACAATGTCAGTAGTTTATGTTCTTTATTGTGTTTCACTTTTAAGCTTGCAAGCAAATCTCCATTTAATAGTGTTTGTATAATGGAAGGTTTGTTAGAGTTAATTAATATATATATATATATATA
>Ga0214545_1011911_pt1 | contig 11709 bp, 9 predicted proteins | sample CNSS4metaG_FD_160064 | JGI IMG/M metagenome (GOLD analysis project Ga0214545, IMG submission 160064) | Root nodule microbial communities from cowpea collected in UCLA plant growth center, Los Angeles, California, USA - CNSS4 | ecosystem: Host-associated > Plants > Roots > Nodule | place: USA... | reverse complement strand
GGTGCCTACCATTGAGCTTGTTTTGCAGAACCAGAAGACGATTTGGAGGATTTTCGGAGCGAACTCGATGGTGAGTGTGAGCGATAAGGTGCTTTGTCTCGGGTTTGTGAATGGTGGTGAGACGCCGAGGACTTCGATTGTGATTGGTGGTTATCAACTTGAGAATAATCTCTTGCAGTTCGATCTGGCCGCTTCAAGATTGGGTTTCAGTTCCTTCTCTTTTCCAGAAATCCCAATACTAAACCAATTCTTTTCTTCCCTCTCTACATTCACTTTCTCACTCTAAAATGGCAGCAGCCATTTTTAGGGTTTCCAGAAATCCCAATACTAAACCAATTCTTTTCTTCCCTCTCTACATTCACTTTCTCACTCTAAAATGGCGGCAGCTTCTAGAAAATCAAGCGGTCCAGTGCCGCCACACGCTTCCACTGCCGCCACCATGACCCCCGTTTCTGTGATGCGGACGGTGAAGGAGGAAGAAAGGGAAAGTGAAGAAGGGCTTCGCAGAGAGAGAGAGAGAGTGGAATTGCAGAGGCGCTGGCGGGGAGGAAGAAGGGTTCGCAAATTTTGAACCCTAAATAAACCCTATGGCTTCGGTTGTTAGAGGAACTGAAGCCATTGACCCCCTTTTGGCACCGGGTCTCCTTGGACCGAGGCCCATACCCCTGACTTCCAGCCACTTTTTGGCTTCGGGTCCTACTGGACCGAGGCCTATACCCCTCTTTGGCACCGGTTTTGAGCGAACCGGGGCCTATACCGCTCTTTGGCTTCAGGTATTTGGAGAACCGAGGCCTAAAACTTGGCTCTAATTGCAAAAATGCCACCGCGCCATTATATGCTTCGGTTTCTGGCCAACCGAGGCATATAAGGCGAGGTAAAATGGGAATTCTGCACTAGTGTTGGCATCAATGCCTATGTATATATATGTACTTTTTGGTGTCCATTCTGTTTTGACAATTTTAACATACTATGATTTTTCACTACTTCAAATTGAAATGAATACATTAGATTTTTTTCATAACTATCTACAACAAGGAAAATACAAGAATATTGTGCTTCCTGGACCCTAAAAGACTGTCAAGTGCAAACTCCTTTTGAGGAATACTCCAAAGAAGTCCAACAAAATTGGAAGTGGTTCAAAGCAATTTTGTACTATTCATGGACTTGATGAAACTTTGGACCTGGTCTTTGAAGTTGACCAAATGAAGTGCAATCAGCTTGTCAAAGTGTTGACTTATTCTAATGATTAATCAAATGTTAGTTTATGTTTTTTCTTTTTGAACTTCAAAATGTAGCAATAATCATTTTTGAATAATATGCTACTATATATGTACTTTTTGAACTTCTACTTTTAATATTGGCATCAATGCCTATGTATATATATGTACTTTTTGGTGTCCATTCTGTTTTGACAATTTTAACATACTATGACTGTTCACTACTTCAAATTGAAATGAATACATTAGCTTTTTTTCATAACTATTACACCTTTTAGTACAACCATTGTTGTTGTTATCTAAAATATTAGTTCAAAGGTTATTGGTTTTAATTTTTTGTAATATGTACATGTAAATTTCAATTTCAATGCTTGAATTGGGTTTGATTGAAGTAATTTTAGGAAATAACATTTGGTTTAAATATTGTTAAGAAGATTATTCCACCTACTAAAGTTTTAATGGCGAGTGGAGAAGATATTGAAACTTTTATCTTTTAATAGATCATTATGTTTGAAATAAAGAAACAAGTCATATTTGCATGTTTCAACAAAAGTATACTACAATCCATAAACCCAATAGGAAATTTGATATTTATGTTATATTTGCATGTTTCAACAAAAGTATACTACTTGCATGGAAAAGAGTTATGTTATTCTCTTGGTGCAAAAAGGAAATAAGGATGAAACATTTTATATTTATGTTATATTTACTAACATATTATTTGTGTACAACTTTTGTGCTTTCTATTTGCAGCATATATTTCTGAAAGAAACATTATGCAGAAAATATCAACTATGAAATGTACCTGTTTCCACAATAGGTCCACCTTGTACAACAAAATATGTCAACAAAAAAGGTAAACAAATACATTCATGGATATAGTAATAATCACTAAACACTTCATAGTAGTCAACGACTAATACACTAGTGCATAATGGGTTTTTTTATAGCTATATGCCTCGGTTCACTTCCAAACGAGGCATATGAAGACGCGGTGGCACTTTTGTAATTTTTTCAAACTTTTATGCCTCAGTTGTACTTAGAACCGAGGCATAAACCCCCTAAAATTTTTATTTTTCCCACTACATTGATATTTTTAAACTGGTGGCAAGCTTTATTGCCTCGGGTCAATTCTAACCGAGGAAGATAGATGTTTATGCCTCGGGTCTATTTTAACCGAGGCATATTTGATTGCTTTTCAAGTGGAATACGTCTCGGGTCACATCTAACCGAGGCAGATAAATGTTTATGCCTCGGTTTAAAATCAACCGAGGCAATAAGCCTTCTTAGGGTTTAAAATAAATCGTGCCACTGTTTATCTTCTTCGTGTGGAGCAACAACCATTTTTCTCTCTTCCATTTCTGAACGCCATTGTTCCAGATCGCAAAGGTTCCTTCTTCCACATAGTAGCAGTTTCGTCTCTCCACCACCGGTCCGCCGTTGAACGGGCCTCCTCCGTCACGCGAGCCTCCTCCATTGTTGTCATCATAGAGGTTGCAAAACTGCCTCCATTGTCGTCATTCAATCTCGCTTGTAGGTATGTACTTCTCCTTTTTCAAATCGTAAGACTCTTCTATGGGTTTCGAATGTCAATGTGTGTGTCGAAGTCGCGATTTGGCTCACGATGGTTAGTCGTGGGATGTTTCCATTCAGATATGATAGTGAAGAGAGGGTGTTCTACGTCGTCGGCGAGATGAATGAAGGCGTCGTGAAGTTGTTCCGGCGTGATTCGGTGGTCGAAGATGGTGGTCACGACACACTGGCGGCATTTAGGGTTTGAATGGTGGTTAGGGTTTCTGATTTGGGAGAAGATTGAAGATGATGATGTGGCACATTGTGATTGGTTTACGTGTGTGTACAAGGATCATGGCTACGTGTAATGTTGTTATTGGGTCAGAAATTACTTTTTTTTTTAAATCTGCGATGCACATTAGGTCTCGGTTCCCTCTAGAACCGAGGCAGTAACCCTCGCATATGCCTCGGTTCATAACCGAGGCATAAACATGTCTTTTTTTATCTCGCCAGCATATGCCTCGGGTGTAAAACCGAAGCCAAAAAGTCAAAATAACTGCGACATAATCTCTTTCCTGCACTAGTGATATTTTGTAGCAATAAGTTAAACACAATACACTACAAAAAATATTGACATTTGTGACGGTTAAAATTACAAATTTTAGCAGTCAAAAATCGCCACAAATGAAATTATTTGCGGTTAAAATAATTGTCACAATTACACATGTCAATAACTGTTTGTAGTCTAAATTATTTGCGGTTAAAAATCGCTACAAAATGTAGTCTAATTTGATTATATTTTATCATATTTTGATGGTTAAAAATTGCCACAAAATACATTATAAAAATCGAACATTGGAATTTTAGGACGACTTACATAAAAATCTATTTTTGCACTTCCTATCCACCAATACTTTTCAGACTCGATATCAATATCAGCCACCAGACTTGAAATAAAATTATCAAATGTTCGATCAAATAACATGGCCACAAACATGCTTTCTCACAACTACCTCTTTTTCAAAATCTAATTACCCTATGCAAGCATCAAAACACTGAAAAATCTGGTTTCCCCTTGTGTGATGGTGGCCATATCCAGTGATCGCTTATGGCCTGATAGCATTTAATGCAAAGTTAATATTTACATCAACACAATAAAAGAAATCATATATATTGTCACATTTGTGAAAATTTTGAAACCTCTTATAATGGCAAGAACAACATTGGTTGTTGTACAATTACCCACTGAATCGAGAATAGACTCTGCCATGCCCTTCCCTGTACGTGCATTTATTTTAGATGAACGTACATCACAAAAGAGATAACTGACATAACAAAATTTATTGACTAAATTCATTACAGTAAAAGGAATAAAACCTACAGGAACTACTCCAAGGGGTATCTTTATTGCAGACTCCAGTCATCGTTCCGAAGCAGTCCATTTACAACCTACTAAAAAGGCGTGTAGTTAGTAAGATAATTAAAGAGAAACATAGGCAACTGTTTTGGGAGTAGGAGCCAAGCACCTACTTTAAACACTCAAATTACCCTCAAGTCCTTTTGGTTTGTTGTTCTCCTTAATTAGCTTGTTCAATTCTTTCTCTTATTTTCTGTCTTTTTTCTCTTTCCATTCGGCAGATTGGGCGATCGAGGTACCTGTCTAAAAGGCTCCAATGCTTAAGTCAGTTCAAGGTCGATCAGTGAGTAGCAATAAATGTTGTAATAAATGCGAGTTAAAGATCCCTACCAACTTACCTTGGGCCTCTATTTATAGTTTTTGGTATGGGCCTGTGATTAGGGTTCCTTAATCATGGCCCAATTGCTTTTTAAACTTGATTACTGACTTACTTTACTTTAATTAACTTTCAGCTTACTGGTTCAATTTTGGTTTGGCCGCCCGACCGACGAGCCGTGCGACCTGTCGGCTGGATTCATAAATGAGGGTCTCCATAAGGGTGGAGACAAAGTTCAACTGGAACTGAACACGGGGGGTGTTTAGTTCGTTTGACCGACAGGTAGCCAGTTTAGCGTGTTAAGAGCTGAGACTTCATCCAGAGAACGGGAGGGGGGAGCCTTGGTCACGAGCTCCCTTAAAGCACTCTGGAGAGATTGTCACATCAACGTCCCAAGGAAAGGTCCGTCTGTAGTGGGCGGCCTGTGGCCGCTTGACCTTGGACCGTTGAGGTGGTGAGATTCCTAAATCATAGCCAAAAATTGCATATGCATTGCCCTTATTCACTGTAGTCCAGTGCTTAACTTTGTCACCAAATTCTCGAAAGCACACATCTGCAAATGTTGTGAAGTCTTCCCTATATGCATACACATAAAAATATCTTAATCACAACAAAAACCATTGCCTAATTTTATAAATGAAGTATTTGTCGTGAGATCTATATATATCTATGACAATTAGAGATTTAAAGTTTGAGAACCACCAAATATGCTATTAAAATAACTTACAATAGTGCAAAGACAAAAATAGAAGATATATTTTCAATGTGTAGTATAAAGAAACTACAAAGTAAATATATGGCAAAACTACAATAAAATTATGGCAGATGTAATTATGGGTGATAAGATTAAGAAAATAAACAAAACTACATTAAAATATATAGAATGGTAAAGTACAAAAACATCATAACTACATTTCCAGAAGCAATGGATCCTAGACTCTATTATCAACAAAGAGAAATTAAAAACCCGAAAGAAGCATAGAAAAACTAAAAGATTTCATATATCATGTAATTCAGAATGAAAATAAAATTTAATAAATAATCAAGTACAAGTCTTCCCCAAATAACAATACCTTAGCAAATTTTCCACTGAAAATAAAGAGAGCAACCTTCTAGAATGTTGGTATATGATGGACTATAACTGCAATTAATCTAAGGATATACCTTCCTCTTAAACCATCAACCTCTTTAGATTTTCATTCTTCATTAACATACATAGTTTTGTCTAATAGTTCAAATATGAAGTTTTCATTTCTCACTTTCTCAACTGTGATTTTTCTTTTAGACAACCAACAAGAGAACATAATAAGAAAAAGGAAATATACAAACAATGATGGTCAATGTAGCAATAGATCAAGTTTGATTATTGTTATTGAAATTTTAATAAACCGAAAGATTGAACCTGAATATTCATATTAATATAGGTTTAATCTGTTTTGGCAGAAAAAACCATTCACAACCACCAATTTATGATTCATATTCTACAGAGGAAGCCATTAACTAAGTTGGATTTGAGTAAGTTATTATTTTTCTTAAACATTTTTGTTATGTAAATGAAGCTGTTTTATTTATTGTCATACATTATGGAAAATAATTTGCAGATGTGGACAATTAAGTCAACAACTTTGAGAATATAAATGCAATATGTGGAATAAGTGATTGTAAGTGTTCTTTTTTCTTTTAGAATAAACATCAATTTTTTTTTATAAAATGACCACTCGACTTGAATGCAAATGCAGCTGTTTAAAACCACATACAAAGCTGTGGAACTGCTATAACTAACAATGTTAATATTTCTGAGAGCAACAACCAATACAACTACTCAAAAAGTTCAATTTTTAATCCATCAAATATGCCAACGGTTTGTATGTTTATTTAACATATTGTAATTTATGAAAGTTATCTTATTTTCAATTACTAAAACATTTTGTTTACTGAAATATAGTTGTCCAGAGTACTATACTACAAAGTAATTCAAGTTCTAATGACAATGGTAAGCGTAATGATACTAACCAAATAATAACATATTCTGCAGGTTAGTCAAGTTTAACAAACATAAATTATTTATTGTTTTATAATTATTATATATCTATTAAAAGGTTATACTAAAACCTACTTTGCAAGGTGGAAGTTCTGAACATTTAAATTTCTATTTTATTGTTCCTAAGAAGAAGTCTATTAAATATTCTTTTAAAGTGATTCAATCATTTCAAAAGAAATTCAATTATGATGATCGAAGAAGAACAAACCGAAGAAGTTTAGAAACAATAAATCATTAAAGAGGAACAAATCTAAATGATGGTAATTTGAAACTCACTTAGACCATTTGATGTGGACTTGGTCCAAAATTAGACCCATGAATTTAATTACTTTTGTCATTGTTAACAGAATGCACTTTTACAACGAAACTTTATTCTAAAGCAGAGATCCAGGGTAAGTATATAACTTTATATGTTCATACATGTATCTGTTTTGATTTATGTAATATACTTTTTTTTGGTTCAAAAGTAGTCCACTTTGGACAACTATGCTTGGAATGCAAATACTGTCAAAGTGAATTATGGTATGAAGAAAGAGCAAGAAAAACTAAAACATTAAACAAAGCTGATTTCTCATTGTGTTGCCAAAAGGGAAAAGTTCAACTTCCACTTTTACGACAACCACCTCCTCTACTTCAAGATTTGCTAAATGGTTCTGACGATAGAAGTAGAATTTTCTTACAAAATATAAGAATATACAACAGTATGTTCTCATTCACTTCAATTGGAGGTAACATAGATACTTCGATGAATAATGGTTCTACACCACCTCAATGCATTCTTAATGGACAAAACTACCATCGCATTGGAAGTTTGTTGCCACAAGATGGATCAAAACCAAAGTTTGCACAACCTTACATTTATGATACTAAAAGTGAAATCAACAACAAAATGTAGCATTTCAGGTTAGCTAACATCTGTTTTATTATTTTATAAAAGGTCTTCCAAATTGTTTATTAACTTCAGTTTGTTCAAATGTGTTTTAGGTCATATTCAGATCAATCTTTGGTAGATCAATCACTGGTTGCTGACTTGATGAAAATGATTGATGATCACAATGTTCTTGCAAAATCATTTAGAAGAGTTAAAGATTTGTCAACAAACAATTTGAATCTGACTTCACACTAAGATTATTTAGAGGTAGATCGAAAGATCCAAGAGTCTACAACACACCTTCATGTGTTGGGATAATTGTACTAGTAGTTGGTGATTTTGGTAATCTGGATGTAGGAAGAGATATCATTGTGAAGAAATGTTCTAGTGAATTGACTAGATTGCATGAAACTCACACTACCTTTATTTCGTTGTAATATCCCCTAATGTTTACGCTTGGAAAAGATTGTTATCAAGAGGATATTCCAATTAGAGAAACTCATTCAAAAAGTAAAGCAAGGGTAAGAGTTCGTATTTCTTTGAGAGAATTTATAACCTTTAGAATCCAGTAGAGGTCTTCGAAGTTTGGTAGCATTGTTAATGCGTGTTGATTGTTCCAACAATTCTTGGTCTACTACTACACTATTATTGAAGCACAACGTTTGTCTTTCATTAGAGAAAATCATAAGTTAATACATTATGATATTCTTAATGGATTACAAAAGGCTGTTAATAGAGGAAAGACAAATCCATCTTCAATTGGAAGATGTATAGTCTTGCCTGCTTCGTTTATAAGTGGTACAAGATATATGTTTAACAACTATCAAGATGCAATGGCAATTTGTAAGAAATTTGGATATCCTGATTGGTTCATAACTATAACATACATTGTAAATTGGAGTGAAATACGTGATTTTGTTTCCCTAAGAGGTTTATCTGCATCACACAAACTTGACATTGTGTGTAAAGTCTTCAAAATGAAACTTGATCAAATGATGACACATTTTTAAAAAAATGACTTTTTTCGGAAAGTCTACTGCAGGTATGTTCTGTATGCAATTTTATATTATATATTTAGTTATTCAATTACAAAAATTGTGTATCATTGTATTTATTCTTTTTATATAATCATGTATGTATACAGTAGAATTTCAAAAAGAGGATTACCACACGCTCATATACTTTTGTGGTTAGATGGAGAAAGCAAATTGAAGACTCCAGCAAATATTGATAAGGTAATTTCAGCTGAATTTCCTAATCAAGATTTGTACCCAAAATTGCATAAAGTTGTTTCTAGTTACATGATACATGGGTCATGTGGACTTACAAGATTCAATTCTCCTTGTATGAAAGAAGGTAGATGTTCAAAATATTATCCAAAGAATTTTACAAGTTGTACTACCATTGATGAAGAAGGATATCCATCATATAAAAGACGTGATAATGGCAATTTTGTTGAAAAAAATGGAATCCAACTAGAAAATTCTAGTGTGGTTCCTTACAGTGCACCTCTTTTAATGAGGTATCAAGTTCATGTCAATACAGAGTATTGTAACAAGATAAATGCAATCATGTATTTGTTCAAGTATGTCAACAAAGGTCTGGACAAAGCTACAGTTAAAATAACTAACGTTGCAGATTTGAACAAGGAAACAATTATTGATGAAATAAAAAGGTATTATGACTGTAGATACCTCTCACAATGTGAAGCAGTTTGGAGAACATTTGTTTTTCATATTTACCATAGGTGGCGTGCTGTTCAAAGATTAACATTCCATCTTCCAAGCGTGCATCTAACTTTGTTTAAAGATGATGATGATATTAATGTTGTATTCAACAGATGTGAAAACAGTAACACAATGTTTCTAGGTTGGTTCGAGGCTAATCGTAATTATACAGAAGTAAAAGATTTGACTTACGAGGAATTCCCAAGTAAATTTGTGTGGATGACAAAAGAAAAAGAATGGAAACCAAGGAAGAAAGGTTACAACATTGGTAGGCTTACTTATATTCTGCTTGGCTCTGAAGAAATATATTATATGAGAATATTATTGACGATTCAAAAAGGGTGTGTTGATTATGAGAGCATAAGGACAATGGATGGACAAATGTTTGAAACATTCTAGGAGGCTTGTTATGCTTTAAGATTATTGGCTGATGACAAGGAATTTATTGATGCAATTAAGGAAGCCAGTGAAATTGCTTCTGGATATCAACTTAGAAGATTGTTTGTTACATTGTTGGGCATGAATACAATATCCAAACCTAATGTAGTTTGGAATTCTACTTGGAGTGTGTTATGTGAAGTAATTTTATACCAAAAAAGAAAGAACTTAAACTGCCCAGGTATTCTATACTATTATTTATTCAACTATTTATTTCTTTATTTTTTTCTATGTGTTTTAAATGTCATTTTCTTTTGGCTTGCAATCCAATTTCAACCATAACTTTGTCCTGATTTCAGTACAAAATTAAGATGCATCTGTTCGGATATTTATGAAAATGTTTTAACAATTACAATTATTGTTTTGGTCAATTAGTTTAAGGAATAAGTTACTGAATATAATTTATTGATATCATTTACCTTTTGGTGCAAAACTTCAAACGAAAGAATCTGAATTATAGAAAGCTTATCTTCTTGAAATCAAAAAAATGTCGATCTCAAATGGAAGGTCTTTAAAAGATTATCCTTTCCTACCTCAACTAGATATTTCAGATTTATTTCCATTTAAAAACGTGGCTAAAGAACATGCAATGCTCTTCAAGTCACTCACTGATGAACAAATGCGTGTATATGATGATATAATGAATGCAATACTTTCAAAACATGGAGGATTCTTAATTTTGTATGGTTATGGTGGTAAAGGAAAAACTTTCATGTGGAAGACATTGTCAACTGCAATAAGAAGCAAGGGGATGATTGTTTTAAATGTAGCTTCGAATGGCATTGTTCCGTTACTTCTTCCTGGCGGAAAAACTGCACATTCAACTTTTTGCATCCCACTACTAATTAATGAGGAATCAACTTGCAACATTACTCAAGGTAGTCTACGCGGTAAGCTTTTAATGGCAACCTGTTTGATTATATAGGATGAAGCACCTATGATTAACATAATGTGTTTTAAAGCATTTGATAGAACTTTGAGAGATATAATGACAAATGTTGATGGGTGCAACAATTGTAAACCATTTGGTGGAAAAATGGTTGTCTTGGAGATGACTTTAGACAAATTCTACCTGTCGCAAAGAAAGCATCTAGGTATGATATCATTAAATCTTCAATACACTATTCTGACTTATGGTAGTATTGTAAAGTGTTAAAGCTAACAAAAAATATGAGATTAAATAATACCCAAAATAGGCAGACAGTAGAGGAGATAAAAGAATTTGGTGATTGGATCTTGAAAATTGGAGATAGAGAGATGGATTTAAATGAAAATAGTGAAAGCATGGTTGAAATTCCACAACAATTGTTGATTTTAAATACATATTCACCTTTGATGTCTTTGATTCAATTTGTGTACCCTGATTTTGTTTTACATATGAGGAGTCATAGTTATTTTGATGATGGAGCAATACTTTGCCCAACATATGATTGTGTAAAGGAAGTTAATGATTTTATGCTATCTTTATTAAGTGAGAAATTACGTATCTAAGTTCAGATACACCATGCGAATCTGATCAAGATGACGAAATACAATCTGAATGGTTTACATCCGAATTTTTGAATCAAATCAAATGTTCAGGTATTCCAAATCACATATTGAAGTTGAAAACAAGGATACCAGTCATACTTCTTAGAAATATTGATCAAGCAAAAGGTTTTTGTAATAGAACAAGATTCAAAGTCAATCATTTAGGAAAAAAATGTCATCTCTACAACTGTTATTACAACGAAAAATGTTGGTGACAAAAATTTTATACCAAGAATGGATTCAGTTCCTTCAGATTTAGGTTTGCCATTTAAATTCCAGAGAAGACAATTTCCAATATCACTTTGCTTTGCAATGACCATCAATAAAAGTCAAGGTCAATCTCTCTAGAGTTGGACTTTATCTTCCATGTTGATGAAGGATTGACCCCAACCAAGGATGGAGGCACATGCTTAAGAAGACTAAGCATGTTTAGAAAGGAAGTTCATTAATCCTTCATCCCTTTCATTTGTGTTTGTTATTTTTGATTCCCAAAGTTGACTTAGTTGAATCAACTTTAGTTGACTTGTTGACCTTTGACTAGGTTTGACTTGTTGACTATAGTTGACTTGACTTAAGCCAACATGCTAATCTATGTTTATTTGCTTTGTAGGTTAATTAGGAGTAAGAAAGCAATGCTAGG
>Ga0214545_1011909_pt1 | contig 11710 bp, 4 predicted proteins | sample CNSS4metaG_FD_160064 | JGI IMG/M metagenome (GOLD analysis project Ga0214545, IMG submission 160064) | Root nodule microbial communities from cowpea collected in UCLA plant growth center, Los Angeles, California, USA - CNSS4 | ecosystem: Host-associated > Plants > Roots > Nodule | place: USA... | reverse complement strand
AAAAAAAAAAAATATATATATATATATATATATATATATATATATATATTGATGAAATTTGGAGTATTAACTAAATATCTGATTTCTAGTATAATATGGCCTTATTTTGAAATTAAAAAAAAGACATAAAATCTAATTCAATTTGTTTAAATAAGTTAAATTTAACAGGGGTATAAAACTTTAACTTTACCTTAATTAAAATTTTCTTTTTAATATTATTATTTTAATTTTTGTTAAATTTACTAACTCAAAATAGACCCAACAATTAAAAATAAAACATATTTCAATAATTTAATTTATTTAACTTTTTAAAAGTTTAATTTGAGAAGCAAATAAAGGAAGAAAAAGAAACTGATTTTTTTGATTTAAATAATAAAAAAGTGAAAAGTTAAGAGAAAATTCGATTCATATTATTAAAAATGAATAAATTAAATAATATAATAAATTATAAAAATATTTTGATTTTATTATAATAAGAATAAGAACAAGAATGGGTATGGATTAAAATTGAGAAAAAGTTCATTTTAAAGTAAGGTAGATTACGAGACATGAAGTATAAATGATTAGCCATTACAGTTATCTTAATCTGGAAAGAAAAACTAAGACACAAAACAAATGTCATAAACATAATTTAAACATGTTGTTTAAAAGGATTGCTCGCAAAGCAATGAATTATAATTAAAATAAGTGTCCTTCAAAATAGACCCAACAGTGAGCCAGATCATAACTAAACTACACCACAACATTTCCATCATCATCATGGTGATTACTAGGGGGTTTCCACATATGCTCACACCAATATTAGTGATCATCGCAAAAAGAGAAACCAAACAAGAAACAAACACAAAATGAGAGGATAAGTTAGAGAAAAATAATTTTTCCTATAAATGAGCAAGCAATTTATTAAACATATTATAAATAGAAAAATTAGTAAGCACACAAAGTATGTGATAGCAAACAATAAGGACCCTCTGGCTCAATTATCCGGATACATGTGATGAGGTTGAATTCACTGGTTGTTTGGACTTGCGATGACTTCTACTGCTCTGCAAAGTCATTGCCAATGGATTTCACCCTACCACACACAAGGTTAGTCCATGATTATCTAGGGTCATTATCCTGCCAAAGACTAGAACCTCTTCCTACTCTCGCCACATGAACCAATCTACTTTATGTGAGACTGATTGATTCTTTAAAGTGTCAAAATATAACCTTGCTTGAATCCTTATCTAATTACATACACTACAGAACATCACCATGAGGTCTCCCCAAAAAGCCTCATGGAATTACGTCAAGTTCATACCATGTACATATTCTCACACATCCATAATCATTTCATACCAAGCACAACAATTTCAGTTCATAAAATCTCATAATATATGCATAGTCATATACTTCATGTTTTCTCAAGGTATACAGCCAACCACAAATTAAATAAGAGAATTAAAAACAAGTATGCACCATTCTCGCTTAGGCTAGAAGGTCTCGCTCAAGCAACATGGGCCTCTCCCTCAAGTCAGAAACTTTTCGCTTAGGTGAGGACTTGAACAGCAAGCACAATGCACAACTGCAAGTTCTCGCTTAAGCTAGACTCCCTCGCTTAGGCGAAATTGCTCTCGCTTGGACGAGAAATCTCACTTGAGCGACAATTCGCGTAGTAGCAAAGGAGAGTTCTCTACTACTCTCTCTTAGGCTAGAGGATTCTCGTCTGAGCGAGAATAACAGTTTCTCTCTTGCTCCTGCATGCAACATCAGAAATCCAGCCAAAAAATCACATACATTATATTATCACACCATCACAACCATCATCCAAGCATTACAAACACAAAACATAACTAAAAACAAGCAATATAATTTAAAAACATGAAAAGTTCTAGCTTCCCTTACCTTGATTGAGAGTTGAATTTGGGGAGGAAAAAACACTTACTAGAATAACAAAGGTACACAAAATTAGGCTATAAGGATGACTCCAAAGCTGAACCAACACTATCAAACTGAAAAAGACGGAAAAATATGAAGTTTTGGTGTTCAACTTACATGGAGGGAGCTTTCGATTAGTTCGGAGGAGAGTTTCGCAGTGCCTTAACTCAACTTCTGGTCTACAGGAGGGGAGAGTTGAAATTGTTTTGGATGCATGAGACAAAGAGTGAAAAACTTGGGGGAAAGGTGAAAGAACATCCTGAAAGAAAAACAAATATGTTGACCTTAAAACCTTTTACCAAAGTTGAGCTTATAACAAAGAAATTGGACTTTATAACATCATTAATATTTATTTATATATATACATTTAACGATAAAAATATGACATTAAAGGTAAAGTAATTTTTTGATACAAAAGCAGTCTTCTCATGTAAATTTTTTACTCTTTTATTGATTTTAGAAATTAAAAAATTAATTATACATTAGTTTAACGTAGAATCAAACAAGTACTAAGTCTCTTCTATTTTGGGTTATTTTATCCCAATGTTTTAAAAATACTTATTGAATGATTGTAATCGAGCATATGAAATTAAAATAATAATAATACAAATTAATAAAAAATTGTAAAAAATTATATTTTAACTAACTTTTGTTGACTTAAACTATTTTTTTCTTATTATGTAATTTTGTTGGTTTAAATTCATTTGTTATTCTTAGTACGTAACGTTGGTTTATTAATTAATTTTTAAAATCTTATTTACAAGTAAAATTAAGTACTTTTCTTTTATATAAATATTTCTACTGCATTTGGTCGATCGTAAAATGTTTTCAAATATTGATAATGTTAAGAATTTAAGTGTGAGTCTAAGTTTCACATTGGCTAGAAATAAGAAAGTAGAACACTATATAAAAATAAAAATTCATAAATTCATTGTCTTAAGGTTTTAGGTTGAACATGGTGTCAATTCTTTATGTGATTGGACTTAGGTCTCATTGGTATTGTTCTCCCCGGTAAAACTTCAATGTAAACCTAACAGGTAATACTACTACCAATATTTACAATAAAAAGGAGCAGTTTATTTATACAGTTTTCTTCTTTTTCCATCTTAATAGATCTTGTTAATACATGAAAAATAATAAATCTTGTTTGGTAATTAACTTCAAAATATTTGGAAAAAGAATATAGTAAGTGGAAAAAGGAATCTTTAAATAAGATTTAAAGATCTATTCTTTAAATTAGCGGTGAGTTGAAATTAAAGATAAAATAGGAAAATGAATTACTTTCTTCTCAAATGAGCTCATATGAAGGGGTAACAATCTTGGTCTCCCCTCCTTCCTTCCCAATTCTAGACTTTAAATACATACTATCACAACAAATAATTCACACTTTCCTTTCTCTGAAAAGAGAACATATGAGTCTGCGTGAAAGAAGACTTAAGTATATTTGTCTTTAATAGATTATTATATTTTGATTTTATCCCATAAATAAGTTTTGAAAAGTGAAATAAAATATTTTAAATAGCATTTTGAAAATTTAATATGAAATAAAAAAAAAGTTGGAGACAAAATAATTTATCAAAAGACCAAAAACTTATTTAAACTCTTTAAACACAATTTGTGTTATCCGGTCCTACTTGATTAGCAAGTCTTTGTTAATAAGTAGTGTAATCTAAAATAGCATCGGTAGGGTCTAGGAAACGTGTTAGAGGGAGGGGAAAGATGCTTATATATACCTACTCAGAAAATGTGCCAAGAATTTTGATGTGATTGAATAGGATACGAACGGGGATATGAAAATGATGATATACACCCTTTTGAACGGTTTCCTAGACGAACAAAACAATTTGGAAGCAGATTATTATCTTCTTACCTTTTGTTTTGTGTTGGAGGGTTTAATATGTCCCACAAATGCTGCTCCACTACTGATTTTTCCACTATTTAGTGACAGGATTAGACTCAGTCTTCCATAGTCATTTTCCAGCTCAAACAGAACAACTAAAAGTGGATTTTACGAATTTGTATTTAGCCCACCATGTGAGTAGGTATCTTTTAGATACTAGAAGTTGAAAGAAAAGATCCTTCATAAGAATATTTTGGTGGAGTCAAAAAGATTTGTTAAACATCCTTTAGTTTAAGTAAAAAGGTTAATCATCATTAAAAGTTTTCTCAAAGGTCCCATTTTGTTTCCTGAGCAAAGGAACGAAGATCTAAGTTCGAACTTTGAACTTAAATTGGGAAACGCAAGAATTTTGGAGGAGTCAATTACCATCCTCACTTTCTGCGAAATAGAAGAAGTTGAACGGAAAACGTTGTTGGTCAAGCTTAATTGTTGTGATGATTAAGAACTTATCGTGTTTGTATCTACCTCTCTGTTTTTCCAAGTCTTCTGTGCTCGTTTTCCAAGTCAACTCGCGAATCAAAGGCGTTCCTTTAGACGAGTTGATACATGACATTTATGTACTGTGTAGCCGGTGTAACTGCGTAAGATTAAGGAACACTCACCTTATACTAGCTTCACATATACTACAATAACAGAAAACCCAGATACTGTCGAGAGAGTTCATCACTTGATCCTCCAATTGTTGGGAATTTCGTATGGCTCTACTTGTTTTGCTCTGCTTCCACCTTGTACTCATCCTCTGTGCTGGTTATGGATATGGGCACCAAGGTTGTCCACATTCCTTTACCTGTGGCCTTTTTGGGTCTTTACATTACCCTTTTACCAAGGCAGAACAACCAGACTGTGGCTTGATACCTATACATGATTGTGATGATTCTCGATCAATCCAAAAAAAGATCCAGCTGGAGGAAAATGGAAAATACTTTGTGCTTACAGGCATCACTCAGCAGGATGGGATTTCAATTTCGGATGAAGATTTGCACAAGCGTTTACAAAACAACATCTGTGACACTTTGAATAATAGCTATGGTCTTGCATCCCATTCTCCTTTATACTCTTGTTATATAAAATATAATGTAACACTGTTCCGATGCAAACATGGCCTCGGTATGAAACCCCCGGCACATTATTTCAGTCACTCCTGCCCTGAGTATGATTATGATATCTATTATGACAGCCTTTCCTTCCCTAAGAATGATGAGGCTCATAAACTTTTCTCATCCTGCTCGGTTCTTACGTTAGCAAAAAAGGACAAGCCTGATACCACAGAAATTCTATCGTTTGTATCTGCTCAGATGACTGTTCAAGTAGTATTATCTAAGGATTGTGATGAGTGCAATAATGTCAGAGGAGGTCAATGTAGTCTTGACCGCGATCAACAGTTCTACTGCCACGAAGGTACGCTTCCATTGAAAAACGCTTGAGATCCATTCACGTTCATAATTGCTGAAAGCCCGATGTCTTCACTCACGTAAAATTATCTCATGAATGTGCCAATACAAAAACAGTTATGGAAAGCGCTTTTTATATATTACATCATCAAAAAATAAATACAGCAAATGCTTGGAATTAATTAGTTTAAATAAATTATTTGCTTTGATTTGTTCTATCTCTGTTCTCTTGTGCAGAGAAATCCGGAAAGAAGATGCTGGTAGTGGTAACAGGTAGAACACTACATACTCGATTATCATTTTGTTTGGATCGACCATAGTCCACAAATTAACAATTCACTAAAACTAACTGTTGTTTTTATCATACACGAGCCAACATGCATTTCCCTTGTATATTGAATAAAATTTGCAGCTTCCGCCTTGGTAGTAGCTGGAGCCGTAGTTTTGGTGATGGTCCTCGCTTGCTGCTTCAGGACAAATATCATCTCTGCCAATACTCTTTTGTTTCCGAGGGATCCAACCCATCAGATTATTGAGGGGTTTCTGAAGGAGCATGGACCCCTTCCTACAGCCAGGTATAGTTATTCGGAGGTTAAGAAAATGACAAACTCTTTCAGAAACAAATTAGGCCAAGGGGGATTCGGTAGTGTATATAAGGGGAAGTTACACGACAGACATGTTGCGGTGAAGATTTTAAATAGATCAGAAGACAATGGAGAAGAAGAATTCATCAATGAAGTGGCAAGTATCAGCAGGACTTCACATGTTAACGTTGTTAGGCTTTTGGGGTTTTGTTTGGATAAGTCTAAACGGGCTCTAATATATGAGTTTATGCCTAATGGATCTCTAGATAAGTTTATATATGATGACAACTAGATAAGTTTATATATGATGACAAAAATTCATTGCGGGTTTCTTGCCAATTGGATTACGAAATATTTTATGATATTGCAATTGGCATTGCACGTGGATTAGAGTACTTACACACAGGTTGCAACTCTAGAATTTTGCATTTTGACATAAAACCTCACAACATATTACTAGATAATGAATTCTGCCCAAAAATATCAGATTTTGGACTTGCAAAACTATGTCCAAGAAAAGAAAGTGCTGTATCAATATTTGGTGCAAGAGGAACTGCAGGGTATATTGCTCCAGAAGTATTTTCCAGAAACTTTGGTGCAGTGTCGCATAAATCAGACGTCTACAGTTATGGAATGATGGTCATAGAAATGGTTGGAATGAAACATAATTTTAAGGCTAAAGTAGACTGTTCGAGTGAAATATATTTTCCTCAGTGGATTTACAATTTTCTTGAATCAGAGCAGGAGCTTAGTTTAGAGAATATGATAAATGAAAGTGATGACAAAATAGTGAGAAAAATGTCAATAGTAGGTTTATGGTGCATCCAAACCTATCCTTCAACTCGTCCAGCCATAAGTAGAGTAGTGGAAATGTTAGAAAGTAAAGTTGAGTTATTGCAAATTCCACCCAAACCATTTTTATCAGATCCTTCAACTTCTTCAGTCAACTTGTCAGGTCAGACATTATAATTTGTGAGAATTTTAATATGTAACATATATTACAGTACATTACACTAATTCCTGTAATAATTTGCTTTTAGTTTGAACAATAAATTTGAGTACCTGTGTTGCGAGTTTAGCTTAATATAATAACTTTTCTAGTTTTCCTACAGAAGTTGATGGTTTGTAGACTATTTTGTTTTTGTTTTTGTACAAAATCCAACTATAAATATTTTTATTTAGTTTTTCTTCTTAGATTGACGAGTACTTTTTTGTGTTGTAATTTTGCTTATTATAATAATTTTGACAGTTTTGTAGACTTCATTTTTATGTTTTTCCATTGCAACAATGTTTTCTTCCTCCACACAATTTTATTCTACAAGGATAAAATGATTAGAAGTGTAGAAGTAGACTCAAATTTATTAGTTAGATCATCTCACCATGATTTCAGTTTACGTCGTTAATAACTTTCTTTTTTCAATATCAAGTAAAACAAGTATAACTCAAATAATTTACATAAACTTTTTTGACCACCAATAAATTAATAAAGAATCCTACTGATAAGTGACTTCAGTACTGTTTAAATATTTAAGATATAATTAATAAATATTAATTTTTATAAATATTCATAATTAATTATTGTATTAAATAAATGTTGACTTTAATAATTATTGTACTGGTCTATTGCCAGACCATCGGTCAGGCGATCCAAAGACAAGCGGTCGCAAGCCGCCTATTACATACAGACATTTCCTTGGATTGTTGATGTGACAATTTCTTCGAAGTGCTTAAAGAGAGCTCGCGACTGAACGGTCTCCGCGTTCATTTCAATTGAACTTTGTCTCCACATTTATGGAGACATATGCCAGGAGCACGGTCCTCCGCATTCATTTCAATTGAACTTTGTCTCCACATTTATGAAAACATATGCCAGGACGCACGGTCCTCTAGTCGGACGATCGCACCAAAACTGGTTCAGTAAGTTAAAAGAAGTAAATTAAAGTAATACAGGTCACTACTCAAGTTTAAAAAACAATTGGACCATGATTAAGAAAACCTTAATCACATGCCCACACACTATAAATAGGAGTTCAAGGTAGGTTGGCGAGGACTTTTACTTGCATTTATTACAGCATTAATTGCTATCTCCCGATCGGACTTGAACTAACTTGAGCATTGGAGCCTTTTAGACAGGTTACACCGATCGTTCGACCAACCTAGCGAGAAGGAATAAGGAAATCGAACAGGAGAAAGAACGAAACAACAAACAGAGGAGAACTTTGAAAGAAAGGACTTAAGAGTAATTTGAGTGTTGGAGATATATGTTTGGTCCCTGTACCCGAAACAATTATTAATATAATTTTAAATTATTTAAAGGATAAAATTATTCATAAATATTATATACAGTTGTAATTAATAATTTATTTCTAACACATATAAAAAGGTAAAAAGAATAATTAAATAATAAAATAACTATATTTTAATATTATTAAAAGTTAAAATATAATTAAATATAAAAAACCTTAAATTAACAGAAAGTAAAATATTGTCCAAAATGTACATACCAATTTTAAATTTTGATGAATAACAAAATAGTTTCAACTTAAAAATCACACATGCAGAATAAATTGAGAGATATAATTAGTTTAAATTTAACATAATAAAAAAGTACTCTATCAACAAATAAACAGCATAGCATCATTGATATTTATATATAAACATATATTTAACAAGTAAAAGTAAAATATAAAAGAGGTAACATATTTCAAAACCAATTATGTAAGTCAAAGTCAACTATGTTTCATCGGTTATAAGTCTCTTATTTTTTATTTTGGTGGTTGTTCCATAGCAGTTATTGTATATATCATCCTACTTAATTAGCAAGGCATTGTTAATAAGCAGTGTAATCTAAAATAGCATTGGTAGGGTCTAGAAAACGTTAAAGATGCTTATATACACGTACTCAGAACATATGACAAGAACTTTGATGTGATTGAATAGAACACCAACGAGGATATGAAAATGATTTTTGAACGACTCCATAGAAGAACAAAACAATTTGAAGCAGAGACTAGCACACGGTGAAGGAGAACCTTGACTACATATCCACTATTCATTTTTCCACACTTTAATGACAGGATTAGACTCAGTCTTCCATAGTCATTTTCCAACCCAAAGGGAACAACTAAAAGTGGAATTTGATGAATTTGTATTTAGCCCACTAGGTATCTTTTAGATACTTCAAGTTCAAACAAAATATCTTTTATTAGAATATTTATTGGAGTCAAAAAGATTTCTTAAGCATCTTTAATTTAAGCAAGAGCTTAATCACCATTAAATACTAATTATACAATAAATTTGGATTACAAATACATACTATTTGAGTGATTGCTCTTCAACTAATCAAATTAATATAATAATCATTTCAGTCAACAACAAATTAATTGGTTAGGAGAAGATTAGAGATTATAAACTCGTATTCAAACAAATCTAATTATAACTCTATAATATGTTGATGTTCATAGTAAGATTTGGTGCAACACCTCAACGCAACACTCCTCTTCTCCTTTATTCAGATTACGACAAAAGTTAAGTAATTTCATTGTCTATTCCTAGTTGCTATTTCAATATGTATTTAATATCTTTGTCTTCACTTAACAATTATTATTGTACACTATGAATTTATTAGTACCAAATTATTATCATCCTATATTGTTCTCCTATTAATTTCTTTTATATATATATTTTGTTTATCAAATATGTCAATAGATTTCTTTATAAAAACTTTCTATCTTTATAATTATTATTTTTTATTTCTTTTACACCAACGATTTTGGTGCTATCTATTATATATGTTGACTTTAAATTTGTAAAAATTTTGGTAAGACTAATTAGTTATAATTTCATTTACTTTATTTTTATTATTATTTTTAAAACCATTAATATTCCAATAAAAATAATAATTTTTGTAATGGGAAGAGTTTTATTTTCTTTTTTCAAAGTTCAAAACAACACTACTTAATGTCTTTATCATGTCTGTTCATCCTCAGCGTTTAATTTGTTTAAACATGTGTATTTATTCTAGGATAGAACTAAAAGTCTTAAAATAAAAATATTTTAACCACTTTATTACAATTAATAAAATCAATGAATTTATTTATTTTTTAAAATTATGTTAGTAAAGTTAGAAATATTTATTATTATTATTATTACTATTATTTATTTAAAAATGATAACAAATAAATAATCTAGGATTGATTGAACTGATTTGTTTACTCATGTCTAATTTGTATCTAATATGATGAAAGTGTGCTTTTATCTTTTTCAATTAATAAGAAAGAATTAGTTTATTATGTTAAACATTCATAATATTTGTGAATAATTAATTACAAAAATATTAAATAGTTACATATACTTTCAATTGAAAAATAAATAGTATAAGAATCATCTTAAAAGCAAGTCTTATAAATATTACAAATATTTTTCTCACAAAATGTCACGTAGGAACATACAAGCATTCTAGAACATCATGCATATATAGTTAAGTTTAAATGTATACTGATTACCTAATTATTAAATCCTGTCACTTGATAGATAGAGAGTCGTTTATGAGTTGGAGTTTTCTAAAATTTAATTTAGATTTAATAAAATATAAATTGGATAAAGATAAAATAGATAGGATATATATATTTATTAAATTAGATTTAGATTTTTTTTAATTTATTTAAAATATTTAAAATATAGATTGATTTTTTCTTATTAATTACATTAAATTCAATATATCTAATTATTAGATTTATTGGACATAAAATCTAATAGAATAATTGAAAAGAATATAAAAATCAAATTAAAAATTAAATAAATTAAATTTACAATTTAAAAATATAATTTTAAATTAAAACAAAATATTTATATAGAATTAAAATAATATAAATTTAAATTACTATGAATTATATTTAAAATATTTTACACCGCCTTATTTTTTAGGTTAAAATACTCCTTTACCCATGTTTTTGTTGAAAAATCTCAAATAGGTCCTAAGATTTTTTTTAGTCTCAATTAGGTCCATATTTTTGAAAATGTGTAACAATTAGGCCCATTGCGTTAATATAGAGTTAACGGTGTTAAGGGCATGCCACGTGTCAACTTCTCATTTTTTTGAATTTTTGAATTTTTTTTAATTTTTTTTTTAATATTTTTTTGAAAATTATTCATGCCACGTGTCACATTAATATTGTGCCACGTGTCAAATCAGTAAGGTGACACATATCAAGTCATTGTTTGAATCTCAATTTGGTTCATATATTTGTTATTTTAATTATATTTCAGTCCATTTTTTTTTAATTTTCAATTTCATCATTTTCAAATTGAGATCAAATTTAACTTTTATATAAATTTTATAATGATATTTTTATTAAACATTTTAATAATATTAAGTTTATTTTATATTTTGTTTTAAAATTTTAAAATATTTATTTTAACTTATTACAAAATTGTTTTAAATAATTTATATACAAATGTTAGAATTGGTTTAAAATTAATAATTTTATAAATTTAAATATAAAATTTTAAAACAATTTTGTAAAAAGTTAAAATAAATATATTTAAAAAAATTTTTAAAAATGGACTGAAATGTAATAAAAATAACAAATATATGGACCAAATTGAGATTTAGACAATGATTTGACACGTGTCATCTTACTGACTTGACACGTGGCACAATATTGACGTGACACGTGGCATGAATAATTTTCAAAAAAAAATTCAAAAAATTAAAAAAAAAAATTAAAAAAAAATTAAATTTTTTTTAAAAAAATTCAAAAAAATGTGGAGCTGACACGTGGCACATCTTTAACACCGTTAACTCTATACTAACGGAATGGACCTAATTGTTACACATTTTCAAAAATATGGACCTAATTGAGACTAAAAAAAATCTTAGGACCTATTTGAGATTTTTCAACAAAAACATGGAC
>Ga0214545_1011906_pt1 | contig 11711 bp, 8 predicted proteins | sample CNSS4metaG_FD_160064 | JGI IMG/M metagenome (GOLD analysis project Ga0214545, IMG submission 160064) | Root nodule microbial communities from cowpea collected in UCLA plant growth center, Los Angeles, California, USA - CNSS4 | ecosystem: Host-associated > Plants > Roots > Nodule | place: USA... | reverse complement strand
CTCGGGTGCAACCAAAACCGAGGCCAAAAGGTTATCGAATTTAAGAAAAAAAAAATAAGCCCATATGGCCACGGGTGCAGCGAAAACCGAGGCCAAAAGGCACGATCTATGGCCTCGGGTTCAACTAAACCGAGGCAGAAGGGGCCTCTATGGCTCCGGTTCTTAACCGAGGCCAAAAGCTATGCTCTTTTGGCCTCGCGCCAATATGCTTCGGTTCCCGAACCGGTGCAGAATATTAAAAACAACCGCTGCCAAAGGCCCTTCCTGCACTAGTGAAAGGTTTGTTGAACTAACAAGACTACACTTACTTGGTTTCTAAACTAGTGAAGAAAATTTGATTATATGTTGGCATATGTCGTTGCTTGAGGTATTTGCGCAACTACAAGGAATGAGCTATTAAGAGGAGATTTACAATGTAGTGAATACAAGTTGCTTAAACGAAATCTATTATGATGCATGCCTCTTACAACTTCTTTACCTCAACTTGTGTTGTCAGTCGATGTTCTTTACCAAGCATCACTTCTTATGAGCGATCAATTTGGCTTCTCTCAAGACAGTTAGTTCATTCAAAATTACCCCTAGGTGTATACTGAGCAAGTCTACTAATGTTCATGAGAACAAGTATTTCTTGTCTTTTAGAACGACTATTCATGCTTGCTTTTGTTCATTGTCTAGGTCGATTCACAACCGAGTAACTTGGCCATCCAATCGACCTACTCTCCATTCTTTGGTTTCTCCTTGGGGCTCCATTTTATCCTTCATGTTGGTTCGCGAGTACAAATCGATCATGACCACCTCCAATCGGTGAAACTTTTTGGATGGGTGATATATCATCATTTTCAAAATTCCTCTATAGCATTTCGTGACTATTTTTTATCGGCATAGACTGTGCAAATCCTCCGCTTGTTAGAGGTAAACTTCATTGCCATGTGTGATGTACACACAATGGCTCCTAAGGCATTCAAACAAGGACGACCAATCAATACATTATTTGATCTCTTGGCTTCTACCAAGAGACATCTATCTCTAATCTCTTTATTGCCCCTTACAAAGTCAAACTAGGTATGCAAATCCATATGCTCAAAGGTGTAAACTCGTTTAACCAAGAATCAGACGATATTCTCATTATTCAATGTCCATCTTAAGGAACATCTTCCAATAAAGGGTATTGATCGAGCTCTGTTGGTTAATCAAAATTATGCTAATAAAATATTGGTGAACTCAATTGATATAATCATTGGATCATCCTGATTGGGGTCAGGCGCCTTAAAGTTCTCATATAAAAAAGTAAAGTGCATACTCTTAAGTCTCTTCTCCACCAAGTGCCCTATTTTGAGCGCTCAAACGTGCCTTTTTTGAGTTGACACGGTGTGCCCCACCACTGACAAAACCCATGAATACAGTGTTAATAACACGCTTCAACGGTCGTTCTCAACTCTTTTTCCCGCTTTAACTTCTTCTTTTTAGCGGCTCCTTGTCGTTCACCATGTACATCACAATTTAGGTGACGAACATGTTGACGTGCTCCTTTAAGTCGATGGACCCCTCATACTTCTCGAAAATGGCCATTCTCCAATTGTCAGGCAATGGAGTGTCCAAAATATAAGTATTAAACGAATTTATTCCTAACATCTCCACTATGATTGAGATAGATGGGTGAAGTACTGTTTCACAAGTGCACTGGTGCATTGGTGCATAGTAGTATCAACAAGTGTAGTATCCATAGGGATTTAGTAAGTATATTGGTAGTTTGATTTTTGGGTTTTTGGTTTGTGATAAAGAGTGCATGTAAAAATAGATAGTAATAATTATATAGATTGAGTGGAGTAGGGACTATGAATTGATTTCATCTCATCTTCTTCTTCTTCTATACCATTACTATTTTGTTAACATGCAAATCATTCAATGTCCTAGGAGTACTCCTTCTATGTAGATCTAGGTTCATCCCTAATACACTACAACCTAAGGACTTCAAACCCAGTATATATGATTCCTCAACTCTTGGTAGAATGAATCCTTCCTTTAATGTGCAAGACTCCCTCCTTCAGTATCCCTTCTAGCTACTAATAAGCACCAGTACATGTATGATGATTTGATTGGACCATAGTTTGAGATCAATTTCCTAACTCAATCCAAAGCAGTTAAATAAATGAGTGATCAAGTCATCATTATGCATAAATCAAACCACAAACAATTGAATGAAAGGAAAGATAAATACCCAAGAAGTAGAAGTGAATAGAATAAGAATTGATTACATCAAACCTGGACATGAGGGAGTTTAGCTACTTAGAATATTACAATGCAATTCCAGCAACATCTACACATAGGATCTACACTAAGAGCATCTTCTTCGTGCCTCATAGACCCTATTCAATCCTATTCCTTCATTTTTTATCCTTCACTCAATGCATATAATGAAGACCCAAGGTCTTTATTTATAGAAAATTTTAGGCGGTACTCAACCCAACTTTTGGTGCTCAACCACAAGAGTTACTTCACAAATGGGTTTCCTTTTCAGCTCAGTCCCTTGTCCTGGTGCTTAGCATGTGACCTTTCCTTCTTGGAAGGGTTTTCTTGGCCTCATGGATTTGGCTTCAGGTTTCCTTCCAAAGAAGGTTTCCTCATGAGGTTCAACTCCATTTGTTGTGCTCAGCTAGAAAGTCAAAATATGTTGTCCTGTATTTTCAACTTCCATCGCTCAGCTCTAGTACTGTGGCTCAGTTGCCTCCTCTTGTAATACGTTGCTCGTCATGTGCCTCGAGGTTACCATGGGAATAAAGGAAACACTTGCTCTACCCCACGGTGGGTGCCAAAATATTTCTCCTGAGCCAGTTGGGCACTCTCATGTCCTTAACGTTCGAATCTTTGTATCACTCTTGTCTATCAATTCTCAAACGGTATCCTGATCATCCAGAATTTGTCGGGTGGTACCTACAAAAGGTACTTTGATACTTAAATTAGTTGGTGTCAGAGCTTAGTGGTATTAAATGCACTAATGTAACCAACTACCTTAGTTGGACCTCCTATTTATACTACTTGTAATGGGCTTTTACTTAGCATCGATCTAATTATGATCCAATCATATCTTAATATGATTACCTAGTTGATTTGCGTTAAACTGCTTTTAGATTGGGTAATCACGCCGAACACTGACTGATCGGTCATGCTCGATATCAACGAATGACACATGATCGATTTGCTTGTAGACGAGTAAGCTACTCTTGATCTTTTTTGGTAAGTTGAAGAGCCATGAGAATTGCTCGACCCAAAGTTGGTTTACTGCTCTTGGTGGCCTTGTCTGATCGGTCCATAATGTACAAATACTAATTAGAATGCAAAACAACTAATTATGTTTATGACTTATAAATTTTAAATGAAGAATTACTTTTACTAGACAATTGTTAGATGCTTCGACGTTGTAAGAGTCAATAAGTTTTTAAACTGTGCATGTCAACGTTTTGAATATTCAAGGACAAATAAAATTTATTGCCCCTATAATATTACCGGAAATATGGTTTTCGACTGTTTTTTCCGTTTGTAAAACACGGGTTTTTTGTTTTGCATTGAGATAACCAAAAACTCAACTCTATCTCATCTCTGAATTCTCTGTTCTCTTCTTTTCTTTGGATATCGAGGACATATTTTTTTTGTTTTCATATTCACATATTTGCTTCTTTATAACCGAATAAGAAGTACCTCTATTTTTCTCCTTAACCAATCATAATATTTAAAATTTCATTTTCTAGTCGCACGTAAGCGCCTTAATATATTTTTTACATCCTTCATTAAAGATAGCACACGTAAAATGTTGTGATGAAGAGTGTTGTGATGTATTTATAGTCTGAATTCAGTGTAGGGACAGAGATATAAAATGTTTACTCATCACATCTTTGTGAAGATGTTCAAACATTGACTAGACTTTGTGGATATAGACTGCTGCGAGAAGACTTGCAAGAAGACTTGATACTGCAGAAAACGCCTGCATTGTATACTTTTCTTTCAACATCACAAAATTAGTACCTATTTTAGGTCATTCATATAAATTTCCCCTCTAGTAGATAAAAAATCATTACTAGTTCGAGATTATAGCTTGCAAGCTTTTTAGAAAATCAATTTTGTTTAAAACTAATGCCAAAAATGAAAAGCAGAAAAAATTATTTATTATACAAGAAATAAGTCATTTATTTGACTTCTTCTCCACAAAATCTTTTTACTATGTTTCCTCAATACCGACTTAAGATTCACGTTAACAATTTGGATGTAATTCTTTCTTTTATAGAAAAATATTGAAAGCAGATAAAGGGATTGTAATTCTACCCTCAACAGTTATTATTTAGATGACAGAGGAGCACCATACCAAACAGGGATTGCGGATTTATTAAATGTAAAGGTCAAGTTTAACCTTTGACTAATTCATAATCATAGACTGACGGAGAAGAAGAAGTACAATTAAAGTTTTATACTTAGAATACTTGACTCGGTCGCCAATGGAAATAAGTTTATCATTTGGAATAAATAAATAATTATTGGAAGAAAAAACAAATAATGACAAATGGAAAGTGGGAACCAGGCTTAGGTACTTCCTGGAAGCCAAATATTTATTTATGGAAATAAAATTCATTTGAGACAAAATTTATATTAATTTACTTATATTTTCAAAACTAACAGAAAATAAACTTAAAACTGTGAAATTGCTTGGGAGTAGTTGAAATGTTGAAAAATTGTTCTTAAACGACCTTAGAAAAATTATTTATTAAAGTATATGTGTAAAATGGCATTAATAAGAATATGCTAATATAATATTTTATATAATTTGTTAAAAAGAATATGTTGGAGTATTTTAAATCTTAGTATTTCATTAATTTTGATCTGATGTGATTTTTATTTCATTAAAAATTTAAGAAAACATAAATTTCACACCCAAATAATAATATTGTTCAAATTGCAACATTGTTAAAGTCCACTTAACCGATTTTAATACCACACAAAATATTAATTTATTAAGAAAATTTAAAATGTAAAAGTGGATTTAATTTATTTTAGTAAATAAATATTTATGTTAGTGTCATATTAGTTATTTAATTTTTAAAAACAGTTAAATGAACATCAAATTATTTTTAAATTCTTTTTTATCAATAAATATTTGTATTAGTACCAACTTAACGAACATTAACTAAAATAAATATTAGATATAAATAAATTATTGACAGGGTTGCTAACAAGTGATCGAGCTCTAAATCACAATGAGTGGAAAGTATACTTATAAAAGACTCTCAGATAATTATATTTCATGTGGTGACGTATCTTTATATTCGTCTTAGGCCTATGAATACATATGAATACTATCAATGTGTTATGTTATTATCTATTTTAATCTTTTATAATATTATATATCTCATAAATATGATCTTTCTCTTACTTCAGGGGAACTAATATATCATATGAACCTCATACTCAGATCCTTAGCTTATTGCACTCTTTTGGGATTGCTAAAAATTCAAGTTTATTGTAAATATGGGTTGAGTAAGTACATAAGCCTCTCGAGTTCCAAAATTAATAACTATTGGAAATGGACCAAGTTATTAAATGAATGAGTTTATACTATGTTTTTCAACTCTCTAAACACTAGATGGACCGAATACTTGGCACATGATTGGTCATTTTTTATGTAGTAAATTAGCCCAATATTTCATTAAGTCACATGATTGATCCTTTTAAAGCATTTAATGTCTTTGTCCTCATTAATAAGGGGTTTTTGTAACTATGATTACTCTTTTAGGGTTTTTGACAAACTCTTTTTCACATCCCCTTTTTTTATACATGGCACACTTTGATTACTAGTTTTTTAGTTTTGAGAAGGTGGGAAAGGCAAAATTTCCTCCAATTAATGATCCCAAGTACTTTTGGTGTCATGGAAAAGTTTCTAGTTATTCTTTTGATTTCTTATCCACCTCTACCTCGTTCGTACATGATTTGATTTCCTATTTTAGTATATATTCTAAAGAAATGCTCGAACACTTAGAAGTTAAGGCTTGTAATCTGAGTGATAGTTGATAAGTTTTATAAATACTTGGTATTTAAGCTTGTTAACTTCTCTTATTTTTCTTTATTTCATGTTTTTTGTGTTTATTTCTTGGGAATTTCATTAGTGTTATGTGTTTTGTTTAGTTAGGAGTATTTTTCATTTCTTGGGTCATTGTATAGGAAATTGTATAAAAAAATGGAAGACTACAAATTTATCTATCAGGACCATCTCGCTCAGCCAGAGCTCCACCACTCGCCTAGTGAGCAGTCTATCTTGCCTAGCGAGACATAGTAGTTGCACTTGAGTTTAACGAACCTCTCGACCAGTGAGATATTAGGCTCACCCAAGGAGCAGACAATTTCTGGTTGGTTAAGTGTCAAGAATGAAACGAAAGGAGGCAGTTCTTTGGTATGGAAATGCAGAGAAACTAAAAAAACTTTGGTCAAGGGCACTTTTGGGATAAAACTACACAAATTCTTCCATCTACTCGTGCGAATTAATCAAATTCGTATCTTCTAGATTATTAGGAGTAGTTAATCTCCAATTTCATTAGGATTGGATGTAATGAATTCATACTCTATGTAATTTTTTTGATGTAATATAATCTCTTTCGTATTCAATTGTTCTATCTTGATTATTAATGTGTATGATAGGAATATCATGTTATTTGTTGTTACTTTATCATTGGAAAATGATTTGGAACACGCAAGAGTTATGTTCTAGAGATAGACATTATCTCCTGGTCATTCTAGAAATTTGATCTTAATGCAAATTGTATGTTAAAATGACTAAGGAATTAGTTTTTCAACATATGATTTAGAATTTCCTTCTAAGGAATTAGAGTAAGTGTGCTTGTAAAATGAATGTGAGTACGTTAGAGATATATATTGTGTAGTTTTACATTAATTTGATTCATGAAATCCAATCCTAATGAAGCTTTTCATCGAATCACATCTTTACTTTTATAATTTTGCATGTTTTTATTTTAGATTGAACTAAAAATGTTTTCATAATTGCTAAAATCAATAAATAATCACAAGTAGATTAACAAACACAACTCCCATAGGAAAATGAAACTTGGACTACAATTTTACTACTTGGAACGAATTGGTACACTTGCCAATAAGTTAACAAGTTTTTTACATTGTTGTCGGGGATATGTTTGTTGTTGTTCATCTTTTGTATGTTATTTACCGGTTTAAGGCCATAGGCTCGTAGAGAGTAGGAGACCATGATCTATAATACAAGATGAGAAAGGTTCTAATAAGGAGTATTTGGTTATGTTACAATACTTTAGGTGAGGGCTTATGATATGATTTTTTTATGAATGTTTAATTATATTGAGCTCACCCTTTCTGTATGTGTTTGACGATGATCTTGTAACTTGCCACAGGGTAGCAAATGATATTGCAAATGATGTTGTTGACGCATATGGCCGAAGTGAGGGCCAGCTATTGGGATCGATTTAAAGAAACTTATTTATTTTATCATATGTTTGGGATTTATTGTGCAGCCCATGTCTACAAATTTGTCCCACGAGTGGGCCAACCACAAAGGCAACGTAATTAGGCCTACTTAAATCAAGACGCACCAGCAACCCAATGACGCTTGCATCCATTCATCCCATGTTCTACCTGTAATTGGGTCTTCACGTGAAGCAGGCCATGTGGCATCAATACATGAAGCCAGCGTTCACTTTGGAATTTATGTGCCTTCGCACCATGTGTTTTTGGCTTTTAAATTGATTATGCAAGCCACCCCATTTCATGTGCGTCTAGGATTATTCTCCTTTCAGCCACGCGATGCTTACCCACTTTTATGGCATAGTTAGGTTCACCGTCCCAACCCTACACCTTCAATGGTTTCTTCCTTCCCTTCTTCCTACCCTTAGCCTCTAGGGTTCCAACTTTCTGTTAGGACCATATTGTCAGACGACTTCTTCTTCCATTTGCTTTTTCATCTGCCTTCCTTCACTATAAAAGATAGGCCAACCTCTTGTAAAACTTAGCTTTGATTAATAGAGTGGAATTATCCCCGTTCTTCAGAGCTCACCTTCAACCTCTAGTTGAGGTTTCACACCTCCTAGGGTTTCCTAAACTATGAGAACCCGAGAGAGCTTCTTTGTGGAATTAAATCAAGTTCCACCAAACGATTTGGTTTTCCACTACGAGTTTCCTTCAATTCCACTAAGGAATCGACGATTGGAGGTGGATTGGACTGAGATTCCAATAAATCTGCACGATGCCGACCGCATCACCCATTCATCTTCTTGCCCATCTCTTGCTTCCTTCCACCAAGCAAGTACTCTCTTTTCCATCTTTTATTTTTCTGATTAAGGATTTTAGGTTAGGATTGTGATGTTAATCTATGAATATATGTATTTGTTCATGCATTTTGGGCTTCCCAATTTATTGTTATTGTGCTTTCCATCATACATCTGCAGTGGGTTGGTGTTTCGTTGCTCGCCCAACGACTGTACCAATTTATGTTTCTAGGTTTGGTGTTCTTTAGGGTTTTGATGTTGTCTCGTTGGGCAGCTCACATGCTTGCCCAACGATTTTGACTATTGTGAGTTCATGGTTGTTCATGGTTGCTCGAGTTGCTCGCTAGGCCAACTTGGTGTTCTCACCTAGTGATCTAACCTTACTTGCCCAGCTAGACGTCTCGCCCAACCACTGGTGTTTTATATTTGCTATGTTTTTGTGTTGCCTTAAATCGCCCAGCTAGTGGGTTGGTCGTCCAACGAATGGCTTGTTGTTTTGTTGATTTCCATGTATTGCTCTGTGCTTTGACGTTTGTTATTGTTTTTTAGTGTTTTTATTGTCCCAATTGAGTAGGTGGATACTCCCAAGACTACTGCAGTGGGAAAAAAGAAGAGATTAAATCGTAGGTCTTCCTCCCATGCTCCTTAGTTGGACTATATGGAGGTAGAATTTGTGGAGAATTATGACCAGCATAGGTTCGCATTTGAGGATGCTGCCAATCAATTTATAGAGATTGTGCCTCGAAGCTTCATTCCAGAGCAAAAAGTGAAGCTTAATCTGGGGGAGTTTGATTAATTCTAACTTGAGCTAAAGGGGGGAAATGGCATTGGATACTAGGGGATCTCCCTAATGAGATAGATAAGGCATTGATGAAAGAATTATATGCCAATGCCTATTAGAAAGTCAGAACTAAGCCCCGTCAAGCTAAGGTGCGAGGTAAGACAATCAAATATGACAAGTGCACCTTAAACACTTTTCTGAGGATAACTTGTGCTCGTCCTAGCCAGGATACTCCATTCAGTGCATTCATGAATGGCCACAAAGATTTTGATGAGATTGCCTCGGTCTTATGTCTTCATGGCCACACTTTTGTGTTAGGTGTTAATGGCACGCCTGTTCTGCTCGTCAAAAAACACTTGAAGTCATTGGCTCAAATTTGGAGTGCATTCTCTTACACCAACCTCTGCCCCAACACCCACACTTTTGATATGAAATTGGAGAGGGCTTATCTCATTTTTGGGATAATCACTAAGCTGGACATGGATGTTAGTGCACTTATTTCGCAAGATATAGCCTATACTGTTGATGTTATCAATGTAAACTTGGGCTTTCCTCCCATAATCACAGCATTTTGCAGGGAGAATGGCCTTGTTTTTGACACTCATGTGTTGTTATCTCTCGCTCCTCCCCTGGATAGGAAATTCTTGAACAAAAACTACACCAACAGGGTAGTTGATGCCCCTGCTCCTACACATCCATGCCACCCACATCGTTCCTGAATTGTTTCTGTTAATTTTGTGGCAACTTTCCAGACCCCCATGGCCAAGATGTTTGCCCGATAGGATGATATGTGATATGCTCACAACGCAGTCTACTATGGGCAAGTGTCCCTCATGGATAACATGCACTAGCTGTCTTTGGGTATTGCAGACTTTCCTGACGGTGCTATCATGATAGGTACCCAATTTGAGGCACTTATTCCTTGGCCTGAGGGTAAGCCTGCATCTCAGTCGCGGGATGATTTGCTTGATGTTGATAATGATGATGAGGAAGAGCAAGAGTACGAAGAGCAACAACAACAACAACAATAAGAACAATGTATGCAGATGATGTAGAAAATGTCAATATCCAAAATGTGATACTAAATGAAGGGTCCTCCGCTATTGAATCAAATGTTATAAGCATGGAAGATGAAGAACAATAGACTATGACCATGAAGATGAAGATGTTTCTTGGACTGTTTGTTTTATTTGGACTATTGTTTAGTTTTGGCCTATTTTTTATGACATTGCACTTGTTTCGATTATCCATGACTTGATTTTATAAAGTGTTTTCTTATTCTTTATTGCACTTGATATCATGTCTAAGACTTGTTCATTGCACTTGTTTTGATGCTCCAGGACTTGATTTTGTGGAGTGTTGTGATGTTGAAGATATTGGTCAAATTATTGCACTATAATGCTCCAAGATTCGTTTTATTACATTGTTTTTATGTTGTACGACTAGTTTAAAATGTCCAAAAATTATTTTGTTTTTGTTTCAGTTAACATGCCTAAACTATGCGGGCCAGCCTATGGGCCCACGGAGAAAGTGATATGTGAGACGGGCCACTGTTTTCATCCCACAAGATATGTGCGGGACGGACCAATCTAGTCTGCGATATGTAGGTATGATACAGACTAGACCTAAATGGATCAAGTTGACTCACATTACCATCTCTACTTATGAGAATTTCGTGATTTTCATCTATAATCGGGAGGACACGGAAAGAATAAAAGTTTAGTTTTTTATATTTCAATTCTTTAGTATGTTTTAACAATCCTTATGTAAAATCTATGTTTTAATAATTATTATTGTTTTCATCCGCACGTAAAATTTGTATGTAACATAAATTTTATTACTTACCGATAATTCTTTTAAATATATACGGATAATTTCATGGAAAAGAATTATCACCGTATAATACCTAAACATACATACAAATAAAAATTATATGTGATATCCTTAAGTAAATGATTATTTGTATCTAGATATAAATTTGTATAAATATCTTTAGATAAATATGAATTTATGAGTGTAAATGAATCAGACTTAAATATATAGATACAAACCTGTATGTCATTCTCATATGACACATACTATGAAATAGAAATGGGTGATTGATTAGATTGGGAAAACAAATATATCCTCTAATAGATATGGGCATTATCTTTTAATACAAGCATCACTTAAATCTTAAAGTAAATTTTGACATCGATGGCAAGTTTAAAAGGGAAAAATGTATTCTGTATTACAAATTCAAAATTTGTAATTATAATTCTGGATAGTGTTTCGGAAATGCTTTGTGATTTTTTTAATTTAAGAAAATATTGTTTCAATTTAGCAATAGATCTAGAGAATTTTTTCAAGTTGCTCATTGCTTTGCTATATAGAACGTCGAACACAACTAAATTCAATGTCTACAAGACTTTCGCTAGGGGTGGCAAACGGGCCAGCCCGATCCATTTTGGCCCGTTTTGGCCCGACCCGTATGTGGTTAGAGATGGCAAATAAACCCGTTTTCGTGGGTATTGTCCGAACCCGTCCCCGTTTTGACGGGGAATCCCCGCATTGACTGGGTATGGGTATGGGTATGGGGAATCCCCGACTTTTTCAGTTGGGTATGGGGATGTACATATACCCGCCATAATACCCGTCCCCGT
>Ga0214545_1011903_pt1 | contig 11716 bp, 6 predicted proteins | sample CNSS4metaG_FD_160064 | JGI IMG/M metagenome (GOLD analysis project Ga0214545, IMG submission 160064) | Root nodule microbial communities from cowpea collected in UCLA plant growth center, Los Angeles, California, USA - CNSS4 | ecosystem: Host-associated > Plants > Roots > Nodule | place: USA... | reverse complement strand
GGAGAGGGAGAGGGAGAGGGATTCGGGAAGGGTTATTTGGGCGGTGTGTGTGCGGGAAGAAGGCAAGGAGAGGGTTCTGTGTGTGTGCGGGCGCTTTGGAGAAAGAAAAATGAGAAATGGAGGAGCGGTGGAGCGGTGGAGCGGTGGAGGATTTTTCAAAAATGAAAACACAAATGCGCGGACTGCTGTGTGGGAAATGTGGCAACTGGACTACACGCGTGTGTGCGGGAAATAACGCTTCCTGATGCCAATTTAATTTTTCAATTAAAAAATTAATAATTTAAATCTAATTCCTGCTGCCACGTAAGGTGGTCATGAAAGTGTAACTTTGGGGTGTCATTCTATCATTATTCATTTTTTTAATCTTGATTATGACTTTTTTCCTCTGTTCGTGGTTGAAATGAATTATTATAACATGGTATCATGGATTTTTCTTTTTCACACTCAATATAACTCTTTCTTAATTTACAAAGAGTAAATGTTATTCCAAGCCAGAATGTCCTTATAAAACCAGTGATATTGTTGATTGTTATAAATAAATAGAAAAAAAAGAATTGTGGTAGTTTGACACCAATATTATCCTTGACATTTTTATATTTTATTTAAATAATAATATTTTATTAAAAGAAAGTTAATGTAAAATGATAGTTATTTAAGAAATGATGGTATTAAAATAATTTTTTTCTAAAAAATATATTTAGTAAAAAGTCCAAAAAGGACTAATCATGATTTAAGATTGAATAGTTGTTTATATTATAGGATGTACGATGCCAAAGCGGCTAGTCCCGTCGGTTTTGCATAGTGCGTGTTGAGTTGGTGTCTTTCACAATTTAAAAATGGGTTTAATTTTGTTGGTTTGTTTTGTTTTGCGGGTTAGCATGAGGTTTGCATGTTTCGCATTTGTGATTAATAAAATAATTTGTTTTTCTTATAATTAAAGATAATAAATAATAACAGTGAAAGTGAAAATTATAGTTAAAATAAAATAACAATATGTTAACTTATAAGATACATACAAATTTGTTAATCTATAAATACTTCATATTTAAAAATTAAAATTATTATCTTATATACAATAATAATAAAAATAAAAAATTATCTACATAAACAATATGATAAATGGTACGAAAATTGAAAAAAAAATAATGTTTAATTTTATATGACCGAATATTTTCCTTTTTGTTATCAAATTATATTAATATGTATTTATGTTGATGGTTGAAAATTAATTATAGCAAAAGATCGAGCATTAAATATGAGAGTTTAAAATTAGCTTTCAATCCACGAAATTCTGAATTATTTATATTTATTTACATTTCTAAACTTATAAATAAAAGTTAAGATGTTATTTTCTTTTCACTCATATATGTATTTCCTCATTTACTTAAAAAAAAAAAAAAACTCTTTATTTTTATAAGTTTTTCTTTCAATTGATTAGCATAATTTTATTTGTAACAAATCATTATTTTTTAATGATTTCTGTGTGGTGCCTCCTCTCTTAGGCACGTACACTTTTTTAGTTTTAAAATATACATTCATTTTCTTTATATTTTAAGTGGATAACACTTATATTCTTTTTAATTTTGAAATATACATTATTTTTCTTGTTTGTAATAAATAATTTTCAATTCCCTTATATTTTAATACAAATGTTTTTTCTTATTTGTTTAAAAATATCATATTGACTAAGTTTTAAATAAAGAAATTATGACATAACGTTTTGAAAAATATTTTACAAACGAAAAATTAATTGATTGAATCATTATGTTAAAATATAATAAAAACATATTGTCACAAAATTGAAAATTACTTTATAAAAATATAAATATATTTCTTAGAAATTATTAATTTAATATAAAACTATATATGATTCTTGCTCTATAAATAACATAAAATGAGATAAATACTTTATTTTAAAATTAGAGGGTGATATTACATTTTCTCTCCTCCATTAAATGAGATAAATACTTTTTTTTGAACATAACAATGATAACTCTTGGAGGGTTGTTGATAAATTGCTTAGTTTTTGTGGCTACTTGCACACAAAATTGTGATGAGTAATAAAAATATGTTACTTGCACGATTATACAACAACAGTGGGAGCAGTTTTCAATGATGAGATGAAGGAAGGGGAATATACCAAAACCTCATGCTTCAAACAAATCATCTTCAACATGCTTTATACGATGTCGTTTGCCAGATCAAACAATTAATTCACCATCATTGATTATATCCAACTTTTTTATTAAACAATTCTTCGGATTAGTTAGCATTGTCATTGTAGTTTTTAATAGGTAACCATTGTTATAGGTTAAGCACGTGTTTCACAATATCTTATTATTATTAGCACCAATAATTTGATCAATCTCTTGGTAGCACCACTGTATTTTTGGGGAGTAGTAAATTATTGGAACAATGGCCCTCGTATAATTATTAATTAATATTGCACTCATTTATCTTTCTTTAGATTTTTCTCTTTAAATTATTATAGAAATTATATTTTATTTTTAAATTAAGTTTTAAAGTATTTAGTCACGTTTTTTTATGAAAGTAATGTAAAATATATATTTTTAATGTGACAAACAAAGTTCTACAATAAATTGTAAGGATTGTCCCAATTTATATATTAAAGATTGATATATTAAAGATTGATCTTGTATCAAATTGATATGAAATCTTCAACTTGTAATTACACATATATTAGTTGGCAGTATGTACATAAATAGATTTAAGTATAAAAGTATAAAATATATCATTCATCAATTAAATATAAATTTTAAAAAATAAAAGATAAATATGAACATCTAATAATTACTATGTAAAACCATTATTATAACTTATAATGTTGTTTCATCTTTTACCATAAAAATTAAATTAGTTGAAATTTAAATATCATATAATATTAAGATAATGAATTTATGAATATGTTTTTATCAAGAAAAAATCACTAGAGAGAATCCACATAGACATGAGCTTAAATTACAATTTAAATATCATATAACATTAATATAATAAATTTATGAGTATGTCTTTACCAAAAAACAATCGGAGAAATTCAGCACCAATGAGATATGAGGTCAAACTACATAAGGAATTCATACTACATCCAACTTAAAACTTTAAAGCATTGAGTTTACGAGTGTTCATTCTTTTATGATGCTCGATTTTTTTCATTTTTATCCAATGTGAAACTTAAATTCACACTTAAATTACATCAAATATAAAATATATTGTTTTGTCGATTCTTGAACTATCATACCAACATAGTTGAATGTTCTCACATGCTTCAAAAATGATATCCACTTGACTTAAGTGACAAGCATCATCCTTCCTAAAAGGGAGAAGCTTATTTTGCTTACAAGTTTTCACTTAAGTTAAACACATGTTTAAGTGTCACTTAAGTTAATCATTGCATATTTCTTGATTGTTTTTTGACTAGTATGTTAATACCTGATTGATGTTGCACTCGAAAGAAATTTGGACTCTCTGTGTTGCTCCTTTACTGTGTCTCTATAATACATTAATTATTATTAATTTTGATGTTTTAAAATATATTAAAAAGATATTTAAAGTACCACTACAATGTATTTTTAATGCTTAACAGATGACAACACTCACAAAATCAACAGAGGATTACTCACTAAAAACATAATTTCCTAATTAATACAAAATATGCTTAAATTAGTATTCGATTAAGAGAGTACGATAAAGTATAATAAATTAAAAATTATTAAATATCTCACCTATACACCATATTTATAAGTTCTTAAATGAATTTTTACTATAACAAAGACCTAACTACGATCAATATCCTTTTAGTCTAATAATCTCATATGCATTTTATTAAACCCCAAAAGTTACATACAGATTAACTTTTAATACATACAATTTAGTTATCTCATATTTTACACATTTATTGATATTATTGACTTAGTGTCTATTCACATAACTTTTTTCATAGACACTTCTAAAAATTCAACAAAATTTCATGTAAATATTTTTATCATATCACAACAATATCCCTCTGTTATAAAATAGTTAAAAAAAAGAAAAAAAAAAGCGAAGAAATTGAGTACTTATCTAAATTACAATTAAGTTTACTCTATCTAGTAGTGCACATTGGCATAAATAAATTAAGCTATTTCCTAAACATAGAAATAGTCGAAAGAAATAAGTTTTAAAGGAATAATTTTTCCAATAAAATGAAGAATGAAAATCAGTACTTTATGTATAAACTTTTTTATTCTTTATATACAACTGAGCTCACCATGTTTACCTAATTTGCAGCTTTTATTAGTACACTAACTTCAGTAAATATATACATTTAGAATAGTTTAACATTTGCATTGTATTAAGATGTTTAACCAACACATTTGTATTGTGATTTTTTATTCTTCGCCCTATGTTATAAAATTTCAACAAAATTTAACAAAGAGTTTGTGCAAAAAGGGTGTGTTGATATTACTTCTGAAAATATTACCAAGTAAAAATTCTGTGTTTAATTATTTAATTAAGAAAAAGATAAACAAAAATATTTAATAAATAAAAAAATACAAGCAAGAGGAAGAAGAAAAAATTACAATGATTTATGATCCAAACTATATGGTTTGAGGAACAGAGTTGACTCTCCAAAGCGAAACGATATTGAGAAAGGAATTTGGTTTAGTTTGTTGAGCTTCCATCGTGCCATGGCGAAGAAGTTAGCGTGGCTGCTACTGCTGCTCCTGATATCGGTGTCCGGGCCGGGCCTCCAAGTTTGGGCCCTGAAAACGCCGTTTCACCCGCGAGACGTGCTTCCTCTGCTGCCGAGGCAGGTGTCGTGGCCCATCATGACCCGCCTCCACAGCGCCGTCGATATCCTCCCCGTCTTCGTCGGCGCCGCTTCTTCTCCGGCCGACGTTATCGAGTGGAAGGGCGCCTGCTTCTACCAGAACAAAGCATGGATGGTGTTTCACAACAAGAGCCAAACTGAATATGGCGGCGGAACCCTTCACATTAAGGTTGTTTTCTCTTCTGTTTTCATTTCAAGTGTTGGAAATCTAGGTCACTTCCTTTTGCTGAAAAGCCAATTCAAATTTTATTTGATAATTTTTGTTGACTTGTTTGTTGTAGTGAAGTTATATTCCCTTGTCATGTCTCGTAGTGGTGGCACTCATAGCGTGTTCATTGCTTAGGTTTAACCCGATCAATCTCAGATTTCAAACTGATTAGGTTGGTTTGAATTTTGGACCTCTTTGGATCCAGTTTGAACCAAACCAATGAAATTTAACGGTGATGGGATCGGTTGTGTGATTTACGAACCCTAACCAAACCAATCATTTTAGTTTTTTATTATTAGTTATTATGGGTGGAGTTTTATGATAATCGTATTATTAAAAATATAATGTTTTTACCTTAGTGACACGAATATGTTTTAATTTTTGGACAAAATCATGTATTTTTTTCATCTGTTTAAAATAGAATTTTACATTTCTGTGTAACACTGGACCTGATTGATTTGAATCAAATAAACCCATTCGTTGGTCTGGTTCAGGTGTTAAAAAAGTTGGAAAATGAAAACCAATCTAAATCGATAAAAATGATTGGTTCTGATTTTATTTTCCTCTAAATCTGATCCAAACTTACCCCTACTATTAGGGTAATGCCACTCTCTCAATAAATGTATTACTTTTATTGAGACAAACAGTGTAATCAATTTAGGGATAAATTAAAGTTTACATAATTAGTATTTCATTGAAACTTGCCAAAATGAATGACTTTTAATTTTTTTGCTGAAAAGCTAAAACTGCAGTAGTTAAGATAACCGGTGAAGGACTATGTGAACTTCGATTGATGAAACTGAGCCCGAAAGATACTTTAGACCAAACATATCTTCATATCGCGTGGTTAAGCGAAATTAGTCATATTCATAGTGTTTTTGTTGTTTTTCTATTGGTTTAACTAATCTGTCCCCATAGCCAACTTTTCTTTCAGTCCCTGTACCTGAAAACTCCACCTTTGTCCCCTGCTTGTTAGATTTTTCGGTAAATGGAGAAACAGACTAAAACTTAAAAAAAATGTTCATTTATGACTAAACGCTGAGATTTTGGATATACAAACTGAAATGAAAAAGTTGATGAGGTAATGGTACCAAATGATTAATTAAAACTTTTTTTATTTAAAAGTAATGCTCAGAGTAGGTGTGATGAAGAGTGTTTTCCGAATATTAGAAGGCATAGATTATGTTATGCGATTGAAGCTAAATTTGGTCGATTTTGGCTGGATATTTGTCATTTGAAAGGTTCAGAAATCTGCCTCTGGTGGTTGTGTTATATAGCATTAGAGTAGTTATTTAAAGTTATTGAATGTCAGTATTTTGCATTTGTTTTCTCCCTCTCTATCTGTGTTTGTATGGATTTGGGATTCAGCGGGAGCTGATTGATTTATACCTATGCGCTGATCTAGGTTAGCAATGCTCACAGTTGGACGTGCATGGATCTTTATATTTTTGCTACTCCATATCGTGTAACATGGGATTACTATTTCCTGGCTCGGGAGCATACACTTGAGATCAAAGCATGGGAAGGAAAAGCTGAGTATGATTATGTAAGTGGCTTTCTTTGTTTTTAGACTGTCACTGAGTATTGTTTCTTAAAACTCGGAACACATTTTTGTTTCAGAGATCCTTAACCTCTTGTGCAAACAGGTGAAAAACCATGGATTATCAATTTTCCTCTTGCAAGCTGGGATGTTGGGGACCCTTCAAGCACTTTGGGAGGTCTTCCCTCTATTTTCAAACACTGGATGGGGCGAGAACTCCAATATTAATTTTTTGGAGAAACATATGGAAGCTTCTTTTGAAGTGCGCCCTCAGCCTTGGGTTACAAATGTCAGTGCTGATGACATCCATTCTGGAGATTTCCTTGCTGTTTCGAAAATACGAGGACGGTGGGGTGCTTTTGAGACTCTGGAGAAGTGGGTCAGTGGAGCTTATGCTGGTCACACTGCTGTTTGCCTAAGAGACCCCAATGGGAAGCTTTGGGTTGGAGAGTCGGGACATGAAGATGAAAAGGTAAAATATCTAAGTTGCATTACATGTATTGGTTCTGCGCAAGATTTATCGTATTCCATTGCATTGCTATCCATATCATACGAAACACGATAAAGAATTGTACAATTTGATTCGAGCAGCTGGTGACTTGAATCCTTGAGTGAGTGTTTTGGTGTTCCAATTGCCCCATGGATAGCAGGAATCACATAGGAATTGCAGGTTGCACATGAAACATTAATTTTGGTGCAAACAACCACGCACCGAACTAGTTTGGGTCATTGTATCCTTTTCATGTTTTTCACTCAGTTTTCTCGTCTTCTAGTCTTCTTTGCCTCTTCCAGTCTAGCCTACGTGCAAGCTTGGTGGTCCCTTGTTCTCTGGGGTGACCATACTGTTGAATTTGAGGAGGCACTGATCGTTGTCCTTGTGGCTGTTATGATTTGGAAATCTGGATTGTTTTGCAGCTTATATGTCACTCTGTCATCTATCTGACTTCAAAATGCTAACGTATAATATGGAAATATATATTTATGTTTTCTACGTTTGATAATGATATGGTTCTTTATATGTTAAAATGCCCCTAGATTTATGTTTTTTAAATGAATATGTTTATATGTTCTGTTTATTATTGATAGGCTTAACTACATACACATTTTGTCCCTGAAACCTGATTGTGTTTTGTTTTTGGTTCTATATGTTTTTAATTTTGATCTTTGTAAAATTTCTTTTTTTGATTTCGGTTCTTGTTATTTTATTTTAATCCCTCTAAAATATTTATTTTCTTGTTTTTTTTTTCTTTTGTATTATGTAGGTTGTTTGCTTTTAGTCACTTTGATTAAGGGACTAATTCATAGTGAAAAAAAAAAAATTATAGGAATAGGACAAAACAAAAATTACAGAGACTAAAACAAACTAACAAGGACTAAAATAAAAAAAGAAATTTTAGGAGGACCCAAAAGTAAATAAAAATATAGTGGGTACCAAATTTAAAAACATGACTATATTTCAAGAACTAAAATTGAATTTAAGTTATCTGTAACACATTTCTTCCAATTCACGATTTGTATATTGATTCAACTATCATTCTTCATAGTCATTTCATGATAATTTCATTAATATTTTAGATTTTCAACCTTGGAAAGTAATACTTCTGGAATCCTATGCAATTTTAGGTTTTGATATAATTTAAAAAAAATTTAAGTTCCTTAAGTTAACCATGTTATAATCAGAATACAAGATTATGTTCCGAGTTTCAGTTTGAAAAAGTGATTGAAATCAGTGCATGGTATTTATCATGTCAACATATATAGATTTTCTTTTATGACAAATAATGCATTGTGGTAGTTTGATTATTCGAGCAATGATAGTAAAAGTATAGTAGTTTGTCAACTCTGCAGCAGCATTTATTCTACAGTCAAGTTGCTAGCTTTATATTTCCTTCCTCATTTTGCTTGCAGGGAGAAGATATAATTGCTTTGATGCCATGGGAAGAATGGTGGGACTTTGAACTGAATAAAGATGATTCCAATCCCCACATTGCACTGCTTCCTTTGCACCCTGACTTGCGTGCCAGGTTTAATGAGTCTGCCGCATGGGAGTATGCAGTGAGCATGATAGGAAAACCTTATGGTTACCATAACATGATCTTCAGTTGGATAGACACTTTAAATGAAAACTATCCGCCCCCCTTGGATGCTAACGTGGTATTGATTTAATCAGTTCTGCATAAATTTCATTTTATCTGTGTTAACATTCGATTCAACTATATTGAGTTTTTGCACTGTTATGCCAAGCTGGAGCATTTTTTGCCTACAATTTTCTAACAATTATATGTTTCAAAGACAGAATAAAAGATACCTTGTACTAAATTATTTAAATAGTATATATAACTGCCTCAAAGGAAGGCCATTGTTATTCAAGAAAATGTTCATTCACATAAAGAAAAAAATGATGGATAGATTCCCAAAATGTGGTACCGATTATTGACTATGCGTGGTCTTATCTTTTACCCGTTCCATCTTTTGTTTGTTTTAGCCACATGCTATATAGCTTAATAATCTATGAACGAGTCTTTGGAGCATTTCTTTTATTGCTATGCAGGTTGCTTGCGTTATGACAATTTGGAATCAACTCCAACCTGAGTATGCAGCAAATATGTGGAATGAAGCTCTGAACAAAAGACTTGGAACTGAAGTATGCTGCAATCTGGTTTCTTGCTCCAATACATACACTTGAAAAAGGAGAAATAATATTTATTTTTTCATCAGAAAATGTACTATAATTACACATATATATTCTAAACATAGCTAAATTAGTGCTATTAATACTGAAATCTCTTAAATGTGGAAACTAGAAATTTAAATAATACACAAAGCTAAGTGAATAATTCACATGTTACAAAAATACAACATTTTATTCCCACTTTCTTAGCAAATTATGATACACAACCTAAACATTTTTTGCTCAAGATAGTAAATTAAATCGACTAGGCATCTCATTCTTTTATAACTGCTTTGTCATAATATGAAATTTTCCCTTAGTTAAAATAAGTGAACCATGTGACCTTTTTTCTGTTTCTACAGGGACTTGACCTTCCAGAAGTTTTAGTAGAAGTTGAAAAGCGTGGATCATCTTTTGATGCACTGCTGACAATTCCTGAACAGGATGATTGGGTCTATAGTGATGGGAAGTCAACATCTTGCATTGCTTATGTACTTGAGATGTACAAGGAGGCAGGGCTGTTCGATCCAATTGCTAGTTCTGTTCAAGTGACAGAGTTTACGGTGAGTTTTCTACGAAGTTTGGTTTCTGTCTTTTGGACAGCAATACTCAGGTTTTTTATTTTACTCATGCACAAACTTTTACTCAAATTAATTTACTGTCCTACCCTTACATGGAATAATAAAACCATTAGGCTCAAATATTTGAATTAACTTTAGGAATTTTTCATTTATTCCAAAATCCCCAGGATTAGAGGGGAAATAGAAATGAGAGGAGATGGAATTTTGTCTCCTTATTTGACCTCCAAAATTTTGAACCAAACAAAGGGATTTCTGTAAAAACCCTTCTCTTCAACCAAACACTACTTGGGTAAATTTGCTAGGTGAAAGAAGGTTATTTAGCAAGGTTGGTATTAGTTCATGATACAAGTTAAAACACTTCATTATTGTAGTTTCTTGACCAGGCGCATATGGGACTTACTTTCTGTGCAATAAATGCAGATAAAAGATGCTTACATTCTCAATTTTTTTGAGACCAATTCTAGTCGCTTACCAAAATGGTGCAATGATGGAGACACTGTGAAGCTTCCTTATTGTCAAATTAAAGGGAAGTATAGAATGGAATTACCTGAATACAACACCATGCAACCATACTCTCATATGAATGAAAGGTGCCCATCTCTTCCTCCAGAGTATTCCAGAACCAAGGATTGCTAGCACTCTTCAATTCTTTGCTCTAATCCTAGGGCGATTACGTCACCAGATTATTTCGTCTTCTAGACTTGGATTGCTTAGGAGATGCCAAATGAATCATTGTTGTATCCATTTCAATGTTAGAAAAAACTTCAAACAAATTCGATATTGCGTGTGTATATATGTTATTGTAACCTATATTAGACATTCACGCAATTTGGGTTATCTATGTACCTAGATTAAACAGTGTAAATATATGGGACTTGAACATCTGTACTTCTTGCAAAAAAACTTTGAATAAGTTTCATATGTAAATATTTTTTATGAGCCTTGCATCTGCATTTTTTTTTTTGTCTGTAAAATGAGTTTGGCATCTATGAATGAAATAATATTAATAATATGTAATATTGTAATTCTGTGATGCTAAAACCTTAAATATTACGTAAGTTTATAAATGTTTAACATTTAAAAGTTTAAATAAATTTTCTGTATTATAGTTAAATTGAAATCTCTAATATATATTAATATTTGTTAAAAAAAAAGTTTGCGTGGAATAAAAGAAGAAAATGACTAATTAAATTGAGTGTTGTTTTAGTTGAGAAAAAAAAAAGTTATAACTGTGATTTTTTTTAACCTGCTTTTTTAGCAAATTGATTGGTTTTGTGATTTAGTTTGATAATGAGTATGTGCATGACTAATGGTATGGCTGAACTGAATTTGACAGGTCGCTCAGAATGAGAGTATCTTGATAGAAGTGATTAAGTAAAATATAAGCGAAAAAGTTTCATAGGTTTATTGTTTTAGGTTGGTCTTGAGTATCTTGGTAGAAATGATCAAGTAACATATAAATGAAGAAGTCTCAAATTTATTTATATTCTTTTTTATGGTTAGTTTGTGTTCCATCGATAAGAATATCTTAAGTTTTATCCCCAACAACTGGTATTAGAGTTGACATTTTTGTATTGATAACATCCTTAAACAAGTAATGAGTGTTCCACGTTAGGAGAAAGAGGCTCTAAAATGGAAAACTTATTCACTTTGCATTGTGATTATTCATGCCATATGCAATACAATTTATAGGCTTACAATTTTCGTCCGTTGTACTCCCAACGGCTATAAACGACTAGTACATTAACTATCCAACGGCTAGTGCATTAACTATTCAACGGCTAGTACATTAACCACCCAACGGCTAGTACATTAACCACCCAACGGCTAATACATTTAAGTTTATTAAAATAAAAACCCAACAAAACTCCCCCGTAAGCTTAAA
>Ga0214545_1011900_pt1 | contig 11721 bp, 9 predicted proteins | sample CNSS4metaG_FD_160064 | JGI IMG/M metagenome (GOLD analysis project Ga0214545, IMG submission 160064) | Root nodule microbial communities from cowpea collected in UCLA plant growth center, Los Angeles, California, USA - CNSS4 | ecosystem: Host-associated > Plants > Roots > Nodule | place: USA... | reverse complement strand
TTCTGTTTTTCCTCCCCTAGCATCCAGAGCTCAATGTGATAAACTCAAGAGCGATGCTAGGTATTACATTTGGGATGACCCCTATCTGTGGAAAATGTGCAGTGATCAGGTTACCAGGAGATGCATTCCGGACCATGAGATTGACTCGGTCCTCAAATTTTGTCATTCATCTGCACCTGGTGGTCACCTTGGCACACAGAGGACAACTCGCAAGGTGCTAGATTGCGAATTTTATTGGCCCACCATCTTCAAGGATGCGTGGAGGATCTGTAGCACATGTGAGGAATGCCAACGAGCAGGAGGAGCCATTTCTTGGAGAAAATAGATGCCTCAACAATCCATGCTATTTTGTGAGGTGTTTGATGTTTGGGGTATAGATTTCGAGGGCCTTTTCCCTGTCTCTTTTGGTTTCACTTACATCTTGCTTGCTGTTGATTATGTTTCAAAATGGGTGGAAGCCAAAGCCACTAGAACTAATGATGCTCGAGTTGTTGTGGACTTTGTTAGTTCTCACATATTTTGCAGGTTTGGAGTTCCTTGAGCTATTGTTAGTGACCAGGGAACCCATTTTTGCAACAGATCCATGGGGGTTTTGCTTCAAAAATACGGGGTTGTGCACAAACTTTCTACACCATATCACCCCCAAACTAATGGGCAAGCCGAGATCTCAAACAGAGAAATCAAGAGGATCTTGGAGAAGATTGTGCAGCCCAACAGGAAGGATTAGAGCAATAGACTTGAGGATGCTTTATGGGCTCATAGGACCACTTACAAGGCACCTATAGGGATGTCTCCTTATCGGGTTATCTTTGGTAAGCCATGCCACCTTCCAGTGGAGATAGAGCATCGAGCCTACTGGGCTGTCAAGTCATGCAATTTCTCTCTTGATCAAGATGGAGAGGAAAGGAAGCTGCAGTTGAACAAGTTGGATGAGATTCGTTTGGAGGCATATCAGAACTCTATGTTCTACAAAGAGAAGACCAAGAGATTCCATGATAGCTCCATTGCTAGAAAGGAGTTTGTTGTTGGTCAGCAAGTTTTACTGACTTGGACTCATGGGAGGTAAGTTGCGAACAAAGTGGATTGGTCCTTTTGTTGTTACTAATCTTTATCCTTATGGTGCAGTTGAAATCAAAAGCTAGTCCACCGATAAGAGCTTTAAAGTGAATGGGCATCGTCTGAAGCCATTCCTCAGCAATCCTGCCTTGGTGGATACTATTGTGGAGGAAACTTCCTTGCTTGACCCCACTGTTATTTCACCATGATTCAGGGAGTTTTCTTTCCCCTTCTTCTTTACTTTTATTGCACTTGTCCAGGTCTGTCTGTTGTTGTTTCCGTTTGTTTGTTTCCTTTTTGTTAATTTGTGTTAATTAGTGTGATGTTTTTGTTTTCTGTTTGGGACACTTACTTCACTTTTGGAGGATGAGTTGTTGGTTATTCTTTGAACTGATATCGTTGCTTTGTCTTTGCATGTCAAGTTGCTTTTGGAATTGTTTTACCCTGTGTGAGAATTTGAGCCACTCTCTGTTCTTTGACTGTGTGATATATGCCTCTTGAATTCTATCACAGTGGACTTGGCTTGACTCTTTCTGATGCTTTTCTGATACACATGCATGTTGGGATATGATTTAGGCAATTTTGTTTTGTGAGCCTATAGCCAAATGAGCCTACCTTGAACTGTTTTTGTTGATACCCCTTTTTGAGCCTACATACCCTTTCATTGTTCTACAGCTCATTACAAGCCTTTAGCCTGAAAAACCATGATTATTCCTACCTTAGGAAATTTTGGAGCTTTGGAATTGTTTTGGGAATGGGTGCTCAATTAAGTGTGGCCGCGCACAACAAGTGTGGTTGTGCGCGCACTTGTTATTGGTTCTTGGGATTGCTCATTTGTATACCCAGGTGGGATTTCAAAATTGTTGTTTCTCTGCATGTTCTTTGTATAGAAAAACAAAAACAAAAAGAAAGAGAGAAAACAAAAAGAAAAGAAAAGAAAACAAAGAAAAGAAATAAAAGGAGTTTGGATTTGAGCATTGTGTGAGAACCGAAGTTGGAAGTGTTGGTGTTTGGGATTACTTTCATGCTTGATTAAGACTTATTCCCCATTGCTCCTCTATTTCCTTGGTTGCTTAGCTACTTATCCATATGTTCCACACCTTGTCCTCAACCCCATTACAACCTTGAAAAGTCCTTCTGATCTTGACCTGCATGTGTTTTTGATTTAGTTGTTGGTTCTAAAGGCTTGCCAAGTCTGTTGATGTTTTTTTTCAGGGGTGCTTTGAGAGTAAACAGTAGCCTAGGGATTCGAGTGACACAATGCATATTTCGTGAGGTTATGTTGCTTTCAATTCTCTCCTTGAGCTGAACTGAGTACTTGACATGTTTTGAATTGCTTGGATGATGTTCATGGATACCTTGCAACTTTGAATCCTTCTGTGTTTGATGTGATTCCATTTGTCTGTGTCGAGTCTGTTTGTCTGGTGTCTTTTTATCTCTCTTGTTATGTCTGTGATGTCCTTGCTTTACTCTTTAATTTTGCCCAGGAGTCCAAAAGGGTAAGTGTGGTCGATTTTGATGAGTCATTATTTTCTTCCATTCCACTAGCCTTTGTGTACCCATTAGACAGTTGTTCAGTGCTTAATTGTTCATCTTTAGAGTGTTTTTCATCTGTTGGGCTTTATTGGGCCACTGTTTTGAATTTGGACTAATTTCACATTATTTGGCCTAATTTGTGTTTTTTATTATTTTTAGGTATTTGGGTGAAGTAATTTTGGAGCTTGGACGTCAATATTCAGTTGAAGAGAGTCGCCACATCATTTCCATATCATTTCCACGTCAGCAAAGGCAATGGGTCAACATTTGAGGCCTAGAGTGGCATTTTTGTAAATCTGAGTGGTAGAGTGGCAGTTTTGTAAATATGAGTGGCAGGGGTGATATGACCACGAAATTAGGTCTGCATGGGAGAGACCAGCTGCTCCTTCTTCTTCACTCTCTCAAACCTCCATTTTTGTTGTTTTTAAGCTTAGGGAGGTGACCCATGGTGGCACACACGAATTTTTCACGTTTTCCATTGGTTTTTTACGTTTTATGAGTCTTGGACAACAAATTGAAGTTGTATTAACGTTTTCTACCGTTTGGGTAACATTTATATTGAAGTATTTTCGTTTTTGATGGTTGTTTTCGTTGTTCTTCTATTATCCCTTGCCCATTTCGTTTGTTGCACCATTTTAACCTTTCAGTATCAATTTGAAGTCATTTGAACTGTTGAATTGCAATTTCTGTTTCAGATTCGAAGTGGTTGATTGTTCATTTTCCATGTCTAGCTAAGTTTTTCGTATTGGTTCCTTGAAGAAACTGAATTGAAACCATGAGGTTGATGTTTTGCAGTGCACTCCAATTCTTATTTTCTCTTCATCCTATTCAATTTCGTAGCTTTGAATGACATGGAATTTGTGATGCTTAATCATGGATTCATGTTTTCCACAATTTCAGAATCCTTGTCATGCTTAGTGAGTTTAGGTTTTGGCCACAGTTGCTTAATATGTGTGTGCGTGTGTGTGAAATTGAATGAAGGATGTGTGCTATGCTTAATGGCATAATGAAACTGTGTTAATTTTTGCATAGTAGATTAATTTGGGTTTCATGAGAGTAAATTGGATAAGAGAATTAATTTATTAACCTGTGATTGGTGGATTTTCAGTGGAATCAAGGAATCCGTACATTTTGAATTCAGTGTTTAATTCAGTTTTGGTGTTTTTATTAGAATTTAGCAAACTTGTATGGATTTGCCAAACCCCCCCTTTGTGTTATTGTTGTGTTCATCTGGAAATTTTGCTTTCAATGAAAATATTGGTCGTTGGGAGACGACTTGGTTCACTTTCATGTACTGCATTTAATATGTTTTAATTTGGTGGGGTACGACCTCTATCAATCAGCCTATAGGACAAATCCTTAAGAAATAAAGGAGATACAATCTCGAGTGCAAGGGTTGTTGGAGAAGGGTTGGGTTCAAAAGAGTCTAAGCCCTTGTGTTGTGCCTATTTTGTTAGTGCCAAAAAAGATGGCAAATGGAGAATGTGATATGATTGTAGAGCTATAAATAACATTACCATTAAATATAGACATCCAATTCCTAAGCTTGATGATATGCTTGATGAGTTGCATGGGTCCCTTATGTTTTCTTAAATTGATCTAAATAATGGTTATCACTAAATAATAATTAAAGAGGGTGATGAGTGCAAAACCGCTTTTAAGACCAAATTCTGGCTATATAAGTGGTTGGTGATGCCTTTTGGGGTTTACTAATGCACCTAAAACAATCATGAGGGTAATGAATCATATCCTTAGAGAGTGTGATGAGTTCATATTTATGCCCTCATTTGGTATTTAATAGTGGAATTTTAATTGATTTTTGTGCTTAAAAGATTAAGTAAATTGGGATTTTTTATAATTGGGTTTATTGAGCATGAGATACAAATACATGTTAAAAATAGCTTTTTAGTTGCATAAATGGTTTTGTTTTTGGATATTTTGATGTGTGTTAGTGCAGCTCTAGCTAAGTTGAGCTCATGAAGGTGTGAAAATAATTTGATTAAAGCTTCATGATATCTTAGAGATAAATCAGAGAAGAGAAATTATCAAAATCACAAAAATCCAAGCCAAGCATTGCATGAAAAGCTTCAAAAAGTGAAGAAGTTTGGTTAAGCCAAGAACAGAGAACGAGAAACAAAAAATTGGACCTTGTAGTTTTCTTTATCTTTATGATAGAAGATAATTTGGGAAAAACATATCTTTAGATATTTTATTTGATATTTTTAAATAATTATCTTATTTAATTATATCATAAAATATTGAAAGATAAGGACTACCAAATCTTTTTTAAATATGACAAGATCCACAACAAACAAATATATCTAGAAGATATTGGATTATTTACAAGATAATTTGTGGACATTGCAAAGGGTTGATTTGGAAAATTAATACAAATATTAGTTGTGATACTTTATCATATATCTAATTAATTAATTTAATTATATTAGATATTGATATTATCAACCAACTATATTTGTCAAATAGTCTATATCTCTTCAAATATTTTTAAATATTTATCTTTATCTTTATTTTAAAAGATATTTGAGAGATTTTAGCAACAAAAAAGTCCAGTCCAAGTCCTATATAAAGAGACTAAGGGAAAGCAGAAAAGACAAGCTCAACACTTTGGAATTTAGGAACCCTTTATGGAGTGGCTAATTTCATCCTTCTTCTATATTTTCTTATTTTGTTTATATTTTACTTTTGCATCCTATGGAGGGCTATGCTTTAAGGGTTAGTTCCATTGTAATTTCATTATGGATTCTGAGGTTAGAATGAATAAATTTGTTTGTTCTTTTGATTCTAAATCACGTGATTTACTTTCATCTATGTCTTTTATCTCTAAATCACGTGAAAAGTAATGGTTTTTACATCATAGCTAATTAGTGAGATGTTTTAATCTATATGCATATCAATCATATGAGTTCAAGGGTTTTAAATTTTAATTGAGAATTTACTTTAATTAAATTTAGAAACTTTCATGTGATTGAATGAGTTTTTGCCAATGATTGAGAATGTACTTTAATTAGAGGTGAAAACTTTAACTAGAATTAATAAAGAATGTACGTTGGTTAATTAGCTTTTTGCATGATTTTAGAGGTAAAAGAATGGACATGAGCCAATAACATGTTGCCACATGTCATCTATCCACCACTAAACATCTGAGCCAATAGCACGTTGCCACGTCATCTCATCTTCACCTCCCAAACCCTAGTAGATTGTGGCACTAACAAATTCTCACTGGCGACGTAACCCACCATCGTTAGCCATTGATGTCGCCACTACAGCTCTGGAACTGTTCTCGTTGCCATTGTTTCGCAATAGTAGCGGACTCAGCGCCCTCACACTCCATGAACCTACAAAGCTTGAACCAGACCAGCAATCATGGCAGCCACCATTGATCGAACGCGACCACACCCACCTTCGTCGGAGCAGAAAATGCGAGACCACTTCGAACCATGTCGTCGAACACAAACCACTACCATTGCCATCAGTCCAATGTACCTCCCTTGTTCGTGCACCTGCATCTATATAGTGACACCTCCATGCATCACAAATCTGTACCATCACGAACCTGCAACCTTCGCGTCTGTAACATCCCGTCTGGATATTACTGATTTTAAGTAACTAAATAAAAAAAATAGATAAAATCATAAAGAAATCGCATTTATGAATAATTCCTCATTTCCCAATAGCGCGAGAAATTTAAAATTTTATTAAATTAATAAAGTATCCGAAATCCATAATTACAAAACTGAAAGTCTTATCAAATAGGCCATGAGCCTTTACAATTTATTACAAATCTAACGATATAAAACATAAACATCAAAGTCCCATGATATCCCCGCTCCGTGGCTAAGCCTCATCAGCACCACCTGCATCAACATCATCTGCTCACGTGTACCGCGTACACAATCATCGCCACACACAAGCAGATAGGGTGAGCTTAACAATTAAAGCATATAAAAATTGTATACACATATACCACATATCAATATAAACAACACAATCATTCCAATGGGCTTCCATTTTAATTCATACCACCTGGCCACAACCAGGTTATTCGTGTTCTACATCTTCTAGTGATCACTCCAATATGACTTGCTGCCAAACCTATCGGCCACAATCGATAGAGCACGTGCGGGAAACCATGCTACGGATCATACACCGTAACGCCAAGTGGAGTTCCCAAATACGAACATGGTTCGTAATGTCCCAAGACTACCAAACTCGTCAACTCATCACTGAGGAGGGCAATCCATTTGGACCAATTTGTATTGGCCACAACCAGCACACTCACACCGGCAACACTCGCCAACCCGAGCTCAATTCAAGGGTTGCCATTCCGAGCTCTACTCGAGGAATGCCATTCCGAGCTCAACTCGAGGAATGCCACGTGCTTAACCCCTATCCCGAGCTCAACTCAAGGGATACATTCTGAGCTCAACTCAAGGAACCCAACAATCCCACCTTTGAAGCATCACCAAAAGCCTTGTAGATCATGCCTACAGAATCTAACATCTAAGACTACAGCAGCCAAATTGCCTAGCGGGGAACACGTACCACTAGGCGCCAAGAGCCTCAAAACTACTAACAATTGAAGACACCGCCTGGCGGGACAGTCCACACCGCCAGCGCATCCACGCTAAGACCGCACTGATTCTGCCGCAACCGCCTGGCCTAACCACGTTCACCGCCAAGCGGAACTCACACCATACTTCATTGACGTTGTTGCTCTCGCCTAGCGGTCTAAAAGCCATCGCCAGGCGCCGCAGTTTCTTTGCAAACCTGCACAGATTTAATTACACTAAAACGAAATTATCATTAAAAGGCATATAATTTCTATTCATTGTCACTTATGGGCTGCTTTTCCAGCCACCCTTGGTTGTCCACTCCACTAGGGTTTTCTCCACCCTTTCATATTCAAGCCAAAACTAAATTAAGAAAAAATAAAGTTTAGTTTGGGTTCTTCCAAGGCTTGAACCCACAACCATGCCAATGCCAAATCCATGCATAACCATTAAGCCAATTTATGTTTCTTGCTAACTGATACAATTCAATCATTATGTCATCATTCAATATATCAATCATATTATTAAAGCAATAATAATTAAATAACACAAAATGACATATATAGGACTCGAACCCAAGTCCTCTCACATAATCAAAATACTCTCAACCACTTAAGCTAGTACTTTTCCACGTCATATCAAACAGAATTTAATGCCATAAAAGCTCCCACTTCCCGCATTAATTAATTAATTAATTATTTAATTAATTAAATTCTATGGGTCTTACAACGTCAGCTTGTGTGGCCACCTGAAAGCACGAGCCACTGCGCCTCACTCTACCGACAACAACGCCCATGGAAGTAGCATGGATTCCACTATTGCACTAACAAAAACCCAAATGCAGCAAACCCTAATTCTGGAGAAAGTGTGTGACACGTGGTAGTCTCTTAATGGACACTGAAATGGTAAACGAGTCAAATCTGGTCAAGCATTCAAAGGTTAGTCAAACATTGTAGATTTTGGTCAAAGTTGGTAAATAGTCAAACAATAGGGGCATAATTGGAAATTGGATAGAAAATAAGTTGCTAAATAATTAATTAAATATTTTTAATAGATTATCTTTAGTATATCTCAAAGTATTAATAGAGAAAATCTTCCAAATATTTTAGAAATTGATAAAATCTGTTAATTATTTGAGAAATATTATATTAATAGATAAAAGATTTTAGCAATAGAAAAGATAAAGTCCAAGTCCAATCAATTCCTATTTAAAGAGACCAAGGGGGAAGTAGAAGAACAAGCTTGACCCTCCGAAATTTAGGAACCCGTAGGGGGGCCTAATTTCTTTCTCTCTCCTTTCTTCTTCTATATTTCCTTTATTTTGATTTCATGGAGTGTTAAACTTCTTGGGTTGATTCCATTGTAATTTCATTATGAATTCTGAGGTTTGAATGAAATAATTTCTTTGTTCTTTTTATTATTGTTGAGGTTTGAATGAAATAATTTCATTATGTCTTTTATCTTTGAATCACATGAAAAGTAATGGTTTTTACATCGTAGCTAATTAGTGAGATGTTTTAATCTATACGCATATCAATCATATGAGTTCAAGGGTTTTTAATTTTAGTTGAGAATTTACATTGATTAAATTTAGAAACTTTCATGTGATTGAATGGGGTTTTCTCCATTGATTAAGAATGTACTTTGATTAGAGGTGAAAACTTTACCTAGAATTAATCAAGAATGTACTTTGGTTAATTATCTTTTTGCTTGATTTTAGAGGTAAAAGAATAGACATGATTAGACACAGTAATATTCAATTTAGAATGTACTTTGGTTAAATTTACATTGACTAATCTAGAAAGTTCTTACTTTTAATTGAGAATGTACTTTAGTTAATTGAGTTAATTGGGTTAATTTACCCTTTCTATTTTGTTGGCTACTTTCTTAACAATACTGAAGTTGTTATAGATAAGTAGTATTAATTTGATAGTGTCAATGACAACGTTATAAATCAGTGTTTAAGATGTGTGAAGGTTCCCCAAGGCTACTCTTCAAATATTAGTAGCCTTGTTTCTATGCAAGATTTAAAGTTAGTGCGTTTAAAGTCTCATGATTGTCATGTGCTGATGCAACAACTTTTATCAGTAGCTTTTCGAGCCATCTTACCTACTTCTGTAGGAGGTATTCTAACACGTTTGTATATGTTCTTCAATGTCATATGCAAGAAAGTTATTGACCCTCGAGTGTTAGATGATTTGGAAAATGAGGCAATTAGACTATTGTGTCAATTGGAAATTATTTTCCACCTTCATTTTTTGATATCATGGTTCATTTGATAGTTCATCTTGTGAGGGAAATTCGATTATGTAGGCCGGTTTTCTTTAGATGGATGTACCCAGTAGAGAGTTACATGAAGATCTTAAAGGGATATGTCAAGAATCAATATTGACTACAAGCTTCAATTATAGAGTGGTACATTGTAGAAGAAGCCATTGAATTCTGCTCAATTTATATGCCAAGTTGTGACCAATTGGAGTACCTAAGACTAGACATGAAGGTAAATGTGAAGGTAAGGGTGTGCATGGAGTTAAGATTCAAAGTGTTAGTAGAAAATTAGTTGATCAAGCCCATTTGTACATCTTAAACAACACTCTATAAGTGATTCCTTACATTTCGCAACACATTGATGAAATGAAATTTGCAGACCCACGAATGAGTGAAAAATGGGCACTTAATGAACATAACAAAACTTTCTTATCATAGTTTAAGAAAAAGGTTTACATGACTCCAAATATTTCTGAAACTCTATTGTTGCTAGCTCATGAATCGAACACTGATGTCATTACATATGGTGGGTACTACATAAACAATTACGGTTTCTATTCAAAGATGGAAGATGAAAAAAGTAGAGTTCAAAATAATGGGGTTACACTTCAAGCTAAAGTTGTACATTATCCCAATTATAAGGACAAAAATCCAATTACGACATCCTTGAGTTACTTTGGAATAATACAAGAAATATGGGAAGTTGATTATGTGCCTTTTAAGTGTTAGTTTTCAAGTGTAAATGGGTTGATAGTAATTTTAGTGTGGGGACCGATGACCTTGACTTCACATTGGTGGATCTTAACAAAATGAATTATACAGATGAACCATTTATTATGGCTAGCCAAGCAAGACAAATTTTTATGTCATTGATCCAGCCAATTAGAAATGGTCGGTTGTATTAGAAGGACAAATCATGCACGAAAATGATGATTAAGATTGTCTAGACATACTTGAGACAACATCTTTCTCATTAAGAACCATTCAAGAGAAGGTTGATGAGGTAACCGATGACATCCATGTTATTCGAAGTGATCACAATGAAGGCACATGGGAGAAAACAATACCTCGATATGTGTTTTTTTAGTAATATTGTCACATTTATAATTTTTTTACTTTTCTTGTTGTTTTAATGTAATAGAGGTTATTGAGTATATTTTTTTTGTTAACATTTTCTAACGATTAGTTTCAGGCATGATGAGCTCTAGATCACAAACCGACAAACCTGGTAGATTTGTGACTCGGTTGCCGGATGTCACAAATCGACGGGAGAGTGTGTCGGTCCAAATTGATCCTCGATTGGGTGAACCCAATGGCCCATGGGAAAAAAAGTATCGTTGATATATAGGAATGATGGCCAAAATGAAAGCTTCTATTGCGATTGCATGAGATGACATTGCGGAGGTCAAGAAGAGCGTCCTTTTGTAGGATCTTGTGGTATGTTTACTTAAACCAACTATGGTATTTTTTATGTTACTATTAACATAACATATTTTCTTTTTTTAAAAGCACAAATTTGAGATTACTCTTAACATTGAGCGAATTAGAAAGAAGGTGTTGTCTCACATAGCCGCCAGATGGAGGGACTTCAAGGCAAGGCTCACATGTTTGTATATGTTCAGAGACAAACAACATGGCATTCCTTGTGCTAATTACAAAATCTCTTAGGAGGAGCGAATGCAATTTCGTGTAGGTATAGAGTTTAGAGACTCGTAGGTTCATTTCTGAAAAATGTTTATAATGACACTAATAATACTGATGAGTGTTGGTATCGCGCAGCGGAATGTTTAAGCGTTTGGACAAAAACCAAGAGCGGGGTCAATTGGTTTTAAGTAATAAAATTAATACTTTAAAATTTTTCCAAAATTTATATATTAAATCAAATATTAATTTCTTTAAACACAATAATAGATGAAATAAAGAGATAGAGAAGAAAATTGAACACAAGTATTTATACTTGTTCGGATCAAAAGACCCTACGTCTAGTTGTTAATCTCTCAAACATGAGATTAACTAAATCACTAACAAATAACAGATTACAATCAGATAATAAAAGAGTAAGGAAAGAAAACACCTCTTTTGAACACACAAGAGATGAACACCTTTCTCTGAATCACACAGAGAACCTTGACCTTAGCTTTCCTAGCAACATCAGCAGCACTTAATGATGAAGGATTATCTTGTTCCTTTTTAAGATTATTGAATATGGTGTGAGTTGATTAAGAAAGCTAAGTGAAATCCCCACTGGACATTAAGATAACAAGCTATCTAGATGTGAAGGTTCCTTTCA
>Ga0214545_1011897_pt1 | contig 11723 bp, 8 predicted proteins | sample CNSS4metaG_FD_160064 | JGI IMG/M metagenome (GOLD analysis project Ga0214545, IMG submission 160064) | Root nodule microbial communities from cowpea collected in UCLA plant growth center, Los Angeles, California, USA - CNSS4 | ecosystem: Host-associated > Plants > Roots > Nodule | place: USA... | reverse complement strand
AATTGCTCCTTTTTACAAAAAATTGGGACTAAATTGAGACAAATTAAAATAAAGGGACCAAATTGAGACTAACAAAATGACACGTGGCGTAATATTGACACGTGTCACTGTCACTGCCACGTGGCACTGTCACTGCCACGTGGCACGATGACAGCTTGACACGTGGCAATTTTTTGATTTTTTTAAAAAAATTCAAAAAAAAAATTAAAAATAAAAAAAAATTCAAAAAAAATTAATAAAAAAATTCAAAAAATTGAGGAACTGACACGTGGCACTCTCTCTAACGGCGTCAACCTTGACTTAACGGGAAGGGCAAACGTGAGACGTTTTAACAAAAAAAGGGACCATTTTGAGACTTTTAAAAATTTAGGTACCATTTTGAGATTTTGACTCCAAAATGGGGACCAAAGGCATAATTAAACCAAAGGAAAAAATAATTGCTTTTTAAAAAAGAGAGAGAGCAACAAAGCAATAAACGAAAAAAGAGTTGTTTTTGAAATTATGCTCCATTATTCTTCCAACATTACTATTTCAAAAACCCAAAAATCTTAAAATTTTTCCTACCTTTGCCTTGGCCCCATCATAACTTGTGAAAAGTCCTCATGATATTTGAATGCATATTTTCTAAAAATTTGTGAATATCAGTGTCTTGTTAAGTATTATGAGTGTTTACTTGCATGAGTATTTTGAGTAAAAACACAAGCCAAAACACTTGAGCGAATTTTGGTGAGAAAATACACATTTAACTTGGGTGCTTTCTTTCATAATTGATTGTCGTGTGAATTCAAAAGATTAACTCATGAGTGAAAAATAGAATCTTTCCATTTATTTATGCATGGTAACTTGATTTCTAGAATATTGATTTGTCTCAAGTAAGGTTCATTCCTTTGATCCAATGTTGATGTGAAATAAAATACCTCAGAACAAGTTTTGAAATTGCTCAATTTTGCCCAGGAGTGCAAAAGGATAAGTGTGTGGTTATGATGAGTGCGTATTTTTGCCCTCATTTAGTGTTTAATTCTGGGTATTTAATTGAATTTATGTGCTTAAAGAGTGATTTAATTGATAATTCTGATAATTAGGCTATTTGAACATGTGTGATTAAAATGTCTTAAAAAGTGATTTTTAGCTGCATAAATTATTTTTGGATATTTTAACGTTTGTTGATGCAGTTGAAGTTAAGTTTTAAGCTCATTTAAAGGTGGAAAAATAAATTGATTGAAGTTACAAACCACTTTTAAATAAGGCTGAAATTGGCAAGTTCTAGAAAAATCACTTCTGCACCCCTGTTTTTATTTTACACACTCCCCTGTTTCAAGTGGACCATTTAAAACCTGTTCCGCACCCCTGTTTCTACTAAGTTGCACCCCTCCTACCACTTAAACCCAACTCACTTAGATCAGGCCATGTGGCAATCCCTAACTTTTAAATCTGTCCAATTAAAACAAGCCATGTGGCACTAATCCTTGCAAACACATATGCACCAATTAGACACTGCCACGTCATTATCTTCTTCATCTCCCACAATCAGAAACCCTAGCTTCACATTCCATCACGGCAGCCACCATGGATCTCGCCGGCAGCCTTGCACTTTGCGGCTGCCACCACCATCCTCCGTGCCTGAAACTTGCCGGAGAAGGCAAACAAACACTACCACATCGCGAAGCTTCATCCCTACAGCAGCTCCATCGCAACCCTCGCGCCTGCAACAGTAGCATCCACAAGAGCCTCCCACCGTCCCTGCACTACGCCGTCAACGCCTTCACTGCACCAGAACAGCGTCACCATCACAACAAATGAACCTCCATTTTCGTGCAGTAGTCGCGCCTGTAGTTGACCATGGGTTATTTGCAGATATTGATATTTTTGGATGTCTCTATAAAATTGGATTACATGATTGAAAATGGGTTATTTAGAAAATTAATACAAATATTATTTGGTGATAATTTATCAGATATATTTAAATAATTAATTTATTTAATTATATCATAAATTATTAACCAACTATATTTGTCAAATAGTTTATATCTCTCTAAATATCTTTGAATAGTTATCTTTATCTTTATTTTAAAAGATATTTGAGAGGTTTTAGCAACAGAAAAGCCCAGTCCGATTTCTATATAAAGAGACCAATGGGGGAAGCAGAAAGAAACAAGCTCGAGACTTCGGAGTTTTGGAACCCTTAGGGGTGCCTAATTTCGTTTCCTTTCTCTCTATTTTCTTCTCTCTATTCTTCTTTTGTATTCCATGGATTGCTAAACTTCTTGAGTTAATTCCATTATAATTTCATTATGGATTCTGAGGTTAGAATGAAATAATTTCTTTGTTCTTTTTATTATTGTTGAGGTTTTCATTCATCTATGTCTTTTATCTTTGAATCACGTAAAAAGTAATGATTTAAAATCTATATGCATGTTGATCATATGAGTTCAAGGGTTTTTAAATTTAATTGAGACTTTACTTTGATTTTATTTAGAAACTTTCATATGATTAAATGAGTTTTTACCAATAATTGAGACTTTACTTTGGTTAAAGGTATTTACTCTAACTACAATTAATTGAGACTTTACTTTGATTAATTAAGCTTTTTATTTGGTGAGGAGATAAAAGACTAGACATGATTAGGTATAGTAAATTTGATTGAGACTATACTTTGGTTGAATTTACTGTGGATAATCTAAAAGTTCTCACTTTTAATTGAGACTGTACTTTGGTTAAAAGTGAGAACGCCAACAAATTAATTGAGACTTTACATTGATTAATTTGTAAATCTATAACAATAATTAATTGAGCAATAATCTTTAGATAACCGATGATGAATCTATTTTGAAAAAGCAATGGAATCAATCTATTTTCTTTACTATTGTTTTTATTTCTTTTTATCTTTTAAATTTTATTTCTATCTTTGTTTATCTTAATCCCCTATATTTTTTATTTTATTTGACTAACCGCTTTGTATAGTTTTATAAGAACTAATTTGTTAAAAATCAATTCCGTGTTCGTTGGGAGACGACTTAGGGTTACTTTACCCTTTCTATTTTCTTGACTACTATCTTAGCAATACTGACGTTGCTATAGTTTAGTAGTATTAATTTGATCGCGTCAACGACAGCGTTATCACTCTACCAATCGCGTTCTTATAGATTGTCAAGAGAAAAGATTGTTGTTTTCCAAGTCAGAGGAGTTTGGGTTGTTATCGTCTCAAAGGGTTATGAAAGAGGTTCAAGGCAGCGCATAATGCTTCATTATCTTAACACATCTAAAGGTGGAGAAAGAGGAAGGGACATCAGTTATACCAATGGTGCACGAGTTTGAGGATGTATTCCCGGAGGAAGTACCAAGGTTGCCTCCTAGTAGAGAAGTTGAGTTCTTTATTTATCTAGTACCAGGAACCAGCCCAGTGTCGATGACTCCATACCATATGGCTCCATTTGGAGACATAGTCTACAACAAGTAAAATATAAGAAAATCTAGAAGGATGAGGAAAAGGACCCATAAAATCAATACCCCAAATATCAAATACCTCACAATATAGCATGGGTTGTTGAGGCATTTCATCCCTTCTTGTAATGGATCTGGATGCCCTTTGACACTGCTCACAATTTTCATACACCCTTTGTGCATCTTTAAAGATAGTAGGCCAATATAATCCACAATCCAACACTTTCCTACCTGTTCTTTGTGTGTCATAATGTCCACCAAAAGGAGATGAATGACAGAACTCAAGCATATAAGGTATCTCTATATCTGGAACACACCTCCTTATGACTTGGTCACTACCAATGCGCCATAAGATCAGATCTTCCCATTTATATTACTTTGCCTCACTTTTTAGCTTGGTTCTTTCATACTTGGAGAAGGAAGGAGGAATAACAGAAACAACCAAATAGTTAACAATGTCAGTAAACCAAGGTTCAGGAAATATACCTTTCACAGCAGTCAATGCTAGGAGGACTTCATCAGGAAAGTCATCTTGAATAGGAATGTTATCTTCTCCATTTTCAATCTTTCTAAGATGGTAAGCTACTAAGTTATGTGCCCCACTTCTATCTCGAATCTCAATGTCAAACTCTTGGAGCAATAACATCCATCTAATCAACCTTGGCTTCGACTATGCTTTCTTCAGAAGGAATTTTAGTGCTGCATGATCAGTGTAAACAATTACCTTGGAACCAAGTATATACGGTTTGAATTTGTCCAAGGCAAACACAACAACCAATAATTCCTTCTCAGTTGTCGTGTAGTTAGCCTGCGTCGTGTCCAATGTTTTGGAAGCATAATATACCACATGTGGTAGCTTCCCATCTCTTTGTGCAAGTACCGCTCCTACTGCAAAGTCTGATGCATCACACATCAACTCGAATGGTAATGTCCAGTCAGGTGGCTGGATGATAGGAGTGGTGGTAAGCGCCTTTTTCAATGTATCAAAAGCATCTTTGCACATCTCTCCAAAGTCAAATGCTATATCCTTTTGCAGCAAGTTGGAGAGAAGGTTGGCTATCTTGTTGAAGTCCTTGATAAACCTCTTGTAAAATCCTGCATGTCCAAGAAAAGATCGAACCTCTTTCATAGAAGAGGGGTAAGGCAATTGTGAAATAATATCAATTTTAGCAGGATCTACGGATATACCATTCTTGGAAACAATGTGACCTAAAACTATACCTTGTTCCACAATAAAATGACATTTTTCAAAATTTAAAACAAGGTTAGTTTCTTCACATCTCTCCAAGACTTTAGCAAGATTAGACAAGCAGTGATAAAAAGATGAACCATATACACTAAAATCATCCATAAAAACCTCAATACAATGCTCCAATAAATCTGTAAAAATACTCATCATACATCGCTAAAATATTCCAAGAGCATTGCAAAGGCCAAATGACATCTTCCTATAAGCATATGTACCGAATGGACAAGTAAAGGTAGTCTTATGTTGATCATCGGGGGCAATACAAATCTGAAAATACCCAGAGAATCCATCAAGAAAATAGTAATGAGACTTACCTGCCAATCGGTCTAAATACTAGTCCATGAATGGTAAAGGAAAGTGGTCCTTCCTAGTGGCCTGGTTTAGTCTTCTATAATCAATACAGACCCTCCAACTATTCTGAATACGAGTAGGAATCAACTCGTTCTTCTTATTCTTGACCACGGTGATCCCAAATTTCTTGGGGACCACATGTACAGGACTCACCCAAGTGCTGTTAGAAATAGGATATATAATACCTGCTTGTAGCAACTTGGTGACTTCCTTCTTCACAACCTCCATCAAATGAGGATTCAGTCTCCTTTGAGATTGCCTTACTGGCTTAGCATCCTCCTCCAAGAGTATTTTGTGCATGCAGAAAGAATGGCTAATACCAGGAATATCTACCAAAGTCCAGCCTATTGCTCTCTTATGATCTTTGATAACCTATAACAACTTTTGTTCTTCTCATCAGTAAGCAAGGCATATATAATAACAGGGAGTTTCTCATCCCTCTCAAGATAAGCATATTTCAAATGAGATGGTAAAGGTTTCAACTCTAAAGTGGGTGGCTGTTCCACAAATGGCAACATTTTACTGCCTAAGGTAATTTCAGCCACCTCAGCATCACACTCGGACGCCACAGAGGTATCATATAGTGACACCGCATCCTCAATATCACATGTTTTATAGTTTTCTTTTTTGTCTAAAATCGAGCTTGAAATATTTGAAAAAGAAGTATCCAAAGAAGAAGAAAAACCAGAAAAAACGTCCAAAAATCAAAAAGCAAAATTGTTCACTACATTGCTCAATAAATCAATACAAAAAAAAGAATGGTCTTCGGTCGGGTGCTTCATGGCTTCTAGCACATTGAACTGCACCTTCTCATCTCCTATCTCCATAGTTAAGGATCCTGCATGCACATCTATCTTGGTACATGCTGTCATCATGAATGGTCTTCCCAAGATAATTGTGGTTCAACTCATTACTTCATTATCCTTCATGTCCAAGATGTAGAAATCTGCAGGAAAAATTAACTTGTCCACACGGACAAGCACATCTTCTAGCACACCTGCAGGGTTAACTGTGCTACGGTTGGCCAATTGAATGACCACACCAGTAGACTTAAGAGGTCCAAGATGAAGTGAAGTAAAAACTGATAAAGGCATTACATTAATGGAAGCTCCTAAATCTAACATAGCATTATCAAACTTAGTACTTCTGATAATGCAGGGAACTCTCCAAGCACCCAAAAGTGTTTCTCTATCGTGCAAAATGAGGAATCCTCCAAACCCTCGCGGGAAACATGTTTAAATACCTATTTTCCACACATCAGCGTCATCATCGCATGATGTGATATCAACACCGCCACGCGTCATATTAGTCAAATGTGAAATAGGCAACCATAGAGAGTCATCGCCTGACAACACTCATCCACCGCCAAGCGCCTCTTGCCACTGCCTGACGACACTCCTCCACCTCCCAGTGGCATGTTTTATGAATTGAATGGTGCTTAGCCCCACTTTTTCACCACTCATCCTTATGGCCGCTCAACCTCACTTTCCACCACTCAGCTATGGGCGCTCAGCCTCACTTTCTGCTGCTCAGTCTTGTGCAGTTTAATAACATTTTGTATTTGAAGCAATGGGCAAGATTGTAGTGGCGCCTAACGTGGGTATTTGCTTCAAATTGATCTTTTCTTGTCCAAAACATTCTCTCTTGAGTCCTGGCTTGTTTTCCTCCATCACAAATGCTTCCTATTAACTTATTTAACACACTTAAAATAGAGATTAAAGGTAAAACAAACATAAAATAACCAAAACACAAAACAATACATAACACACTTAACTTGAGAATATAAAAAGATAAAAGCTAGGAAATAGTTGATTTATTAAGGGTTAGATACGTTTTTGGTCCTTCAACTTTTAGTGAAAATTGAAATTAGTCTCTCTTGGAAACCTTGAACCAATTTAGTCTTTCACCTCTATAAATGCGTGGATTTAGTCCTTTTAACCAAATTTTAATAAGTTTATTTGATGTTTCAAACACATTTCATTATAGTATTTTAGTTTTTTACACCGTTTGATATATTTTCGCTTCAATGTTAGTTGAGAAACACGTTTAAAACGACAAATAAACTTTAAAAAAATTTGTTTAAAGGACTAAAGTCATGCATGTTTAAAGATGAAGGACTAAATTGGTTCAAGATTTTCCAGAAGGACTAATTCCAATTTTTATTAAAATTTGAAAGACTAAAAACATATTTAACTCATTTATTAATGACAATCAACACACAAAAATAGATAAAAATAAATGTTATCACTTTGTACCACTGTTAGTATTTTAAGGTTGTGAAAAGAAACAATTGATAGCATAGAGAAAATTGTGGAGATAGTAGAATAAGAAAGTAGTATATTTTGTAGTTATGTTAGATGGTGTCTTCCATACATCAAATGTTAGTGTATATGGATATTCATAGACTCATAGATTATTCTAAAAAATGAAAACCAAATTCATTGACTCAATCACCAACTCTTGTGCTCTTATGACATCAGCTTTCTTTCATATTCACCTAATATATCATCATAATATATTCTTATTCTCAAGAAGATTTATGTGAAAATTTTCTTTATGACCAATACAAAACATTTTAATTATCTTTGAGTAAAATAAAGAAAAATGGAGGAAACATATTCCTTAAAAAGATCAACTCATTTTTTGAATCAATGACTTGGTTTCTATAAGTTCTAGAAGCAATGAATGGTATAAGAGTTACCCAAGTAATTTGCTTGCAAGCTCAAACAGAGTCCATTATAATACACATGCATCCAACTCTTCTACATAACTCAATCACATAGGAAAAGGAAAGGAAAAAGAAACTGAAACACTCGACTAAAGTTGAAAAATACAACGAGAAATCCTCCAACTAATAATAATAATAATAATAATAATAATTATTATTATTATTATTATTATTGTTGTTATTATTGTTGTTGTGTCACTACTCTATACAATAACCAAGGCACACAACTATGCCACAACTAAACTAGATACAATGTTCATCAGTAATCAAAATAGGAAATTAAAAGACAGACTAGTACATGGGCCATAGCCCCAGAAAAGAAAGTCCAAAGTAGTAGAATCCAGCCTAGATGGCTAAGCAACGGAATCATCTCTTCCTTGTTGACCTCAAGTACCTCTCACATATGCTCCCATCAATAAATTGATGATCATCGCAAAAGTAGAAGAACAACATACAAAGCAATCAAACAATCAAAGGGTAAGCTAGAGTAGAAACAATTTATCAAGTAATCACATGCTATTACACAATCCAAACAGTATTCATCAACCAATCATGTTATGACTTCTCAAGCAATACACTAGACTCATACTCGACTCATCTGGATTACATATAATCTGGTCGGATTCAGCGGATGATTGCACTTGTAGTGGATTACCCTGCTCATCCCCAAGTTGCTCACCCTCGAGCTAAGTGTTATAAGTGTTACAATGTTTCAATCCCCCACACACAAGGTTAGCCCTTAATGAGTTTCAGGCCTCCTCCTACTCTCACCACAAGAGTTAGTCTGCTCTAAGTGAGACTAACTGACTCCTTAGAGTGTCAGGATGTAACCTTACCTTGAATCCTTACCAAATTATGTAGATGGGGCAGCACCATGAATCCCCACTAACAGGGGTCATGAAATTACGTCCCAACCACTGAAGCATGACGAGGAAAAGTCTCACCTAGAGACTCATGGATTTACGTACTAACAACATCCCAATCACATTCCAAACAAACAAATAATATTGATCATGCATTTAACACCTCACGTCATCCTTTGTAACCCATCCTCATTCATATTCCATGTTGATTTCATACCATCCCATTCTTCCCAATTCGGGGATATAGAACTTTCATTCATACCAATACCATGCCATCAATGTAACATTATTGTTCATACCGAATTCATGACCACATATATAACCAACCATTTCATTGAAATTGCATGTCAAGATTTATCCAAGTTCATCATTCACAAACCATGAATCACATCACTCATGCAAATTCATTCATCTCAAACTTTATAAATGCATACCAAGACATATATATATCACAAAATAGTATTCATCCCAAATAAATGAGTGCCAACATTTAAGTACGTGCAATTCCATACAATCAAGCACAACCACAACCATAATTCTTACACCAAAATTCCGAAGAAAAGTTATTATCACAAAACCAAAATCATTGCAGTAATGCGTGACACATTTCTCAAGCTACAGACATCTAATCGACGATCCAATTGATTAAACCATAAAACAACATGTTATGAACCAAATGTCAAAATTTGAGCTCAATCCAACGGTTAATGCGTCGGGAAAGTCAATTTTACTAAAACTGCGCATATTAGAACAATACACAGTCGCCCAACGACCAAGTCATCTTACCCAGCGACTGCGCGACGCACGCAGAAGAAAAGAAATAACGTCAAATATCACAGTTTCATGAATATTTGAACCCATAACTTAGAAATATACCAAAAACTAGGTTTTCCCCAATCTTTTCTCATATTTCACAAAAACATTAATAGCATAAAATAGAAATAACGTGAAACCCTAGCTTCCCTTACCTGGAAATAAGCTAGCGAAAAGTTCTGACACTTAAGCGAATGAGCACTACAGCTCCAGGAGCAGGTTTAAGATCTGAAAATCTCAATACAGAGGGAGCACGAGATTATTACGAGGAACCCTAACGGCAAGCACAAAGATTAAACTAAAGGGGAATAGTATGCATAGAAAGTAACTTACGTGAGCGGAAGAAAGAGGTTGAACTGAGTTGAACTTGGATAGATCCCAAACCCTAGCAGAGCGTTCTGTTGAGAAAGAGAGAGTGTGAGGGGACTATGTTTGCAAGAATGCAACAGTGAGAAGGGGTTTGGTTGCCTTAGGGGCCTTGGACACCTTATGGGCCAGCCCTTAAACTCATTAGATTAGGGGCAACATTTAAAAATTATGGCAGAATAAAAAAAAAGGGTTTTACGATTGTTATTATTATATAAGAAAAAAGGCTCAAAAGTTTAACTCAAGTACAAGAAGCATGAAAGGTTCAGTTCTTCCATCCTTAGCATCATAATACCAACTGACCTTGCGGAGCTGCCAACACAACTTTGATCTCCACTACAAAGTTTCTACTTCACCCCAACACTTCCTGATTGCAATCACAAAACCATCTTTAATCACAAGACCACCCGATTCCAAATGGAAAACCAGATAAAAAATCAAATAATTTGCACTTCAACACATATTCAGATCGCAATAACTCACCTTAACCTTAACGTACCTTGGGTTCAAGATTCCAACTCAATGCCTATCCACCTAAAGGCTTATTCTAAAAACCAATTTGGACCCTGTATCACACCTAGCCGGTTCCGCTAGTATATCAACACATATCACCCTTAACCGACACCTATGTCGGTCAAGGCTGGGGGACTGGTGTACCACACCAAGCTAACTTAACAAAATAATGATAAAACGATCACCATATACCAAGACATTCGAGTAACCGGCCAAGACCGGTAACCTAGACGTCTAGAGAAACTATCTGCCTAAGACGACACACGAGCAATACAAATCGTCAAGGGAAGTAGTCGATTGAGGCTGATAACTTCAATATACTTAGTAAAATGGAAGTCCTCACGTTCAATAGGTCTTAAGGGACTGGGTCAGGGCTCAGGCCTACTCACAGTCCAAGCTAGAGCCCAAGCCAAGGCCTGACCCATGGGATAATCAGACATAATTAATGTTCTATAAATACGCGTGGACCCTAGTAATTAAAGGTACGCATTCATTAATCACATATTTGACCTTTTTGAGAGTTTTGACTTACTTGAGCTTCGGAGTCCCTTCTGCAGGTAACCTGTACTGTATCTAGCCGGAATGAACCAAGTAAAAGTGGTGTATATCGAGACCACCTAATATTCGGACATCACCAATATAGGCAACCTAGCCAAGTAGTCGGTCAAGGCCGACTACCCCAACACACCTGCTAAGTTCTCCAAAAAGCTAAGGGGACCCCCGCATTCAATAGGCCTCTAGGGCCTGGGTTGGGGCCCAGGCCCACTCATGGCCCAAACTGGGGCCCAGGTCAAGACCCAGCCCATGTAATGGTCAAACGTCATTAATGTTCTATAAATACACGTGGACCCCATCATTTAAAGGTACGCATTCATTAATCATTGATTTGACTCTCTGAGAGCTTTGACTTACTTGAGCTTCGGAGATTCTTCTGCAGGTAACCCCTCCCGGGTCCAAGCTGACATGTATCGACCGGGAAGAGGCCAACTGAAGAGATAGCGGACTACATGGTAAGGTGACGCTTGTGCCTAACTTATCTTATTTGTCCTTCTGCAGGAACAATTGGTGCCCACCGTGGGGCATGAGACGAACACCTTTAGTACCCATTTTTCTCTGAAGATGGTTTCTACCCGTAGCAAAGCTGGAGCTAACAAGCAAGTGGACGCTGGTCCCTCTGGACCTTCTAGCATCACCCCTGACTTGGCCGCCATCTTAGACGGCCAGATAAAGATGCAACAGGAGCTCGCAGACCTGAAGAAGCGCAGCGCTGAAGAAATGGAAGCGCTAAAACAAGAGAACTCCCGCCTCAGGAGAAGGATCGAGGCAGACGCCAACCTGAAGGGAAAAGCCAAAGAAACCTCTGAAGCTGTGAAGTCTCCGGCCTTCCAGCCTACAGAGG
>Ga0214545_1011896_pt1 | contig 11725 bp, 4 predicted proteins | sample CNSS4metaG_FD_160064 | JGI IMG/M metagenome (GOLD analysis project Ga0214545, IMG submission 160064) | Root nodule microbial communities from cowpea collected in UCLA plant growth center, Los Angeles, California, USA - CNSS4 | ecosystem: Host-associated > Plants > Roots > Nodule | place: USA... | reverse complement strand
CTTGTTAGTGGGTGTCCATGGTGGTGCCCCATCTGTATAACTAGGTAAGGATTCAAGGTAAGGTTGCATCCTGACACTCTGAGGAGCCAGTTAGTCTCACCTAGAGCGGACTGACTCCTGTGGTGAGAGTAGCAGGAGGCCTGAAATCCAGTAAGGGCTAACCTTGTGGTGAGGGAAATTTGATTCATCATAACACTTGTATTACATAGCTCAGGATCGAGCAACTCAGGGTCGAGCAGAGGTATCCACCACAAGTGCAAGCATCCGCTGAATCCGACTAAGTTATACGTATCCGGATGAGTCGAGTCGAGTCGTAGTGTATTGAATGAAGAGTCATGACATGCTTGGTTATTATATGGATATGGGATGATGATAATGTATTTGACTGTTTGATGAATATGTGTTGGCTCTAGCTTACCCGTTTTGTTGCATGGTTGTGTTATGTGGCTGTTCTTCTTGCGATGATCATCAATTTGATTGATGGGAGCAGATGGGCGAGGTTCTCGTGGTCAACAAGGGAATGGCGAGTCTGCTGCTTAGCCATCTGGGCTGGAGTTGTTCTATTCACTATTTATTTAGGGCTACGGCCCCTGTATCGTTTTATGCTTTCTCACTCTACACTCTTTGTTAGGATCGTATATGGTTTATGTTGGCATTGTGGTGTGCCTAGGTTGTAGGGGTTGTGTTGAGGACCCCAAGACTACGCTACTATACTTTTATCGCGTGACGCTTCCTTTAATTTCGTCTAATAATTAAATGGGACGTTACAGTATAAATTTAAGGGAGAAAAAGGTTTGTATAAGCTCTTAAATATAAATTGTGATAAAAGGGTGAAGCTTCCATGATGATTAAATACCTTTTACATTTAAGTTAATTTTCAATTAGTACACAATTACTTGTAAAATTATGCCTCAAACTAAAAAAAAAAAAAAATCAACAATAGTTGCTCTTCTTTCCCTTACATAAATGTAGCAATAGTTATTAGATAAATCCCACCAAAGGATAAAAATTTATGATTATTAGTATTTCCAAATTTTCACTTGCTAGTTTCATTGTTACTTGAGTTGAGTTTTTGCGAGAGAATATACCAATCATTGGCGGAACATGCATGTGATTAAGGGAGCCATGGCTCCCAAAACTCTTTAATTTTATTTTTTATATGTAATTTATGTATTTTAAAATTATATTATATATATATATATATATATATATATTAAGTTTTGAAAAGTTTTTATCATTTTATTTATATATTTTTATTGTTTAAAAAATAAAATAAAAATCAATTTGATGGATGTTCGTTAATAAAAAAAATGATTGTGCTTTACATAAAGGTTTTTTTTTTCAGTAAATTATCAAAAAAGTATGAAAGTAAAAAGAAAGATAAAAAGATAATTGGAGAAGAGATTAAAGAACAGAGATTGAGAAATGTATTATTACAATATATCTCATAAATCAAGATTAATATTCTATTATGATTTATGTATCTTAAATTTATGATTCTCTTATTCCTATTAGGATGTTTTTCCTAACTTCAGTGTTTCCCAAATTAGTATGAACCCTAATCAAGATTTTAGGAATTTTTTATGAAATTTGCAGGAACCCTGATTATAGTTTTCCTCATATTAGTATAATTATAAATTATGAAATTTAGGGATTTTGTATTTTCAGTTTAAATTTGTAAAATTTTATGAATGTATCTGAGTTGCGTTACAAATTTTGTTACTCATAATAAATTAGTTGAATAGTCTTAAATCAAAATAGAAAGCAAAAATATTAGAAATTGAAAAGTACATCTGTTAATCGATGTGAACAAATAATTTAAGTAGAGGAAATGAAAAGTTCATTTATTTTAATTAATAAGAATAATTTATATATAAAAATTTTTAATTGGCACTCCTAAAATTTTTATTCAAGTTCCGCCACTGATACCAATAAATTGTTGATAAAGAATATAATGAATTAATATGTTATCTCCAACTTAAAATTTCATTTAAATAGTTTTTTTATATTATTTAATATAAAACTAAACTTATACTTTAAATCCTAACAAGTTGAATAGATAGGTGATAATTTTTTATTATAAAAATGATAGAGTATCAAGTTTGATTGAGTCATTACACACTAGGATGGTTGAAGTGTACTCTTTGTATAAACAACTTCTTTTATTTCTCTTCTATAAATAACTTTATATGTAGTTATGGCTTAACTTTGATATGCAGACACCTTTTAAGCAAGTTTGTAACTTGTAAGTTGAGGTAACCTATGAATTATTAAACTATAGTCTTGTTTGGAATAAATTATTTGCACATGTTTATTCTATAACTTAAATTGTGCAACATCCCATGTGAAAAATTACAAACTGCAAAATATTATCCTTTTTGAGTAGAAGATATACCTCAAATACACACAATGCATATTTGAGTGTAAGCATTAGATTGTAATTGTTTTACTTAGTTTTTCCACATAAAGAAGGGATCGCAATATGATTTATTGATTGTAATGTTTACATAATAGGATTAAGGGAATCATCCGTGTAGAATGTCTCATCAAATTGTGCTATTTCCTTAGGGTTGATGATTTATTAGTACAACACAAAAACAACACTTGTGCAAAACAAAAACATAAGGTAGTGGGTGAAAGTGTGTGGCTTTGTGGTGGGTGGTCCATCTACTCAATCAGAAACATGTGGGACATAAATGGAAATAAATAAAAGAAAAAGATTTCGGAATTTGGGAAATGGTGGGGCCCACTATGAAGAACGGTGTTGCTGTGGCTGCAACTTTCATGCTCCCACTCCAGCTCGACGCCAAATACGTACACTCATCATTTATTGCAGTATTTTCTACGCTTCTATGTCACGACATTTCTTGAAATTGAAAAAACACAAAATACCCTCACAAAACTGTTTTTTTTTTCTCTCAAAATAATATTATTTTATTAAATAAATTTGCTTCGCAGGAATTTTTTTATAAGTAGAAAACATTGCTAGAATTTACTTTTAATAAATTGTAAACATTTTATGCAGTTGAATGAAAAATGTTATAGATGCAAAATTTAAAATACTTTTTTATAAGTCAACAGGTTTCAATAAATTTTGTATGCTTTTAAAATTTCAAAATAAGAATAAATCTTAAAACATGACTATTTATTTATGATAATTTTTTTCTGAAAAATGTTTGCTAAATATCGAAAATAAAACATGAATTTGATACCAAAAGTAAACATTGTTAATGCTGGTTTTAATTAGAACAGAGATTTCATCTTAATAATATGCATACTAAAAACATTTTATGTATTATTATTAGGTTTCATTGATTGAAATAAAACCGAGTTTAATTAAAAAATAATTTCATCCGTATCTATATGAGTTGAATCTAGATTGTGTATTCATTTAACTCTATTGAACACATCTTCTTTTGTAACGAAGAAATCTCTCCGGAATGAAATTTTACAGGAAAAATAAATTATTATGTTTTTTGTTGGATTGTTATTAGGTTTCTTTTAATTACACTTTTACTTTTGTTGTTTATTAAAAACAAATACATATCTAAAAAGGGAAAAAAGAAAAAAGAAAAAAATGCAAGTATGTATAATGATATTACTAATGGAAAAAGAGATCAAGAAAAATAATAGATGTTAAATATTCTTCTTATATATAAAGAGGTGATTATTATATAACTCGAAAATTTGACTGTAAAATGTATTAGCATAAATTGAATAAGTTAAAAGAAAACTATTTCAATAAGTTAAAAGTACTCATAATATCCATGATATAAAATTTAAATAGATATTCACAAATATCAACTACTCTCTAAATGTAATACTATAAAGTTTTCTCATCGTTCAAATATAAATTAAAATTAAGCCTAAACAATGTATTCGAAATACTCTTCATAGTTTTCTAAAAATCAGAAATTAATAGAGACATACTCTTTAAAGCAATTATTACAAAAATTGTCTATCTGATACATTTTTAATTTATTAGTGTAAAAACATGCTTTCCGTCAAAGTATTCTATATAAATTCTTAATTTATTTATAACATTTTATATTTGTATATTGCCAACCAGAAATCATCTAATATATTTTAGAGTTTAATTTATGTAAACTCACAATATAAAAAAGTTGTGTACATATAGTAAAAAGTTAATATATTTATGATAGACAAATTAGGATTGAATGGCAGTATAAAAATATTTTAATTAAATTTTATTTATTAAAAAGTAGTTTTAGTAATATAATTTAATTAGAAGTAGGAAGAATATTTGATATCTTAGAATACAATTCCATTTTTTTATTTCATTTGGTTAATTCTAAAAGCTAAATATTAGGGGTATGCATTAGATTTGAGGAGCAAAGGAAGTTTATTCGTTGGATAAATCAACTTCACGGGCCATATTGATGAACCATTGATGCTACCTTTTCCAACCATATGTCTCCAACATGAGACTTTAATGCGTCTTTTTCAATTCCCATGGCTACACCCATCAAAACGGGTCCATGCTCATTTTGTTGTTTGATCATGGGTAGTTGGTAATGGTTGTTGTCGAATTTCCAACACTAATTGTTGTGATTTTTTTAGTTTGTTCGAATTTATGAAGTTACCACATTTTAGATTCAGTATGATTTAAAGAAGGAAATTAAGTTTTTGTAAGTGATAATGTATCTCAATCTTCCGCTTGGTTTGGTTATGATTGAAGTGCTCGCAACCTTCGGTTAACGTTTCCCAAGTGTTTGATGCGGGACTTAATAAAACCTCTTTTCTATTTTTGGTAGTTAACTTTTTGTTAGAGTTGTTATCAATATATATATATATATATATATATATATATATATATATATATATAATATACTTTCTATCTTCAATAAAGTTTTTCCTTTCTCTCTTTTTCTCTTTTGCCTTCCCTCTGACTTTGTGCTGGTCTCTCTGACTTTTGTATATAGCTGATGGAAGCGTGGTTTAGGATCGTCATAGGGAACTTTTGATGGAATCATGCCCAAGACCTTCAAAGAGATCTCAGATTAGCTTCAGATCGTAGAATATGAACTCTTTTATAATTTCTGTAATGTTTTTGTTTGGGCTTTTTCAGACCTTTTGTTGTTTCGGCCCATAGTATATAAGCCATTGTGAGACACATTTGTAGGCAGATTTGAGTTTTATGAAACAACGAGTTTTCTCTCAAGTCTTAAGGTTCTCCTCAGAACCACCGATCCTTATCTTTGAATCTCCGATTCAAAGTGGCGAATCTTCCTCACTTTTCTTGGAATCTCCTCCAAGTGGCGTGAATTCCTCCCGTTTCGAAAACCCCCAAATCGACGTCCTCCATTTTTTTCCCATTCATTCTAGGGTTCATATCCATTTTCGTTCTAGACGAATTTCACCCCAAATCCGAGGCAATCCTTCATCATTTGGTAATTAGAGCTCAGTTAATTGTTCTTTTGAGATTGGTCTCAGATTTTTCGTTCTCCTATTTGTTTCGCGGGTTGGGGTCTGGTGTTATGTTGCATTCAACGTATGCGCTCTTTCTCATTCACTGAAGCACGTATGTTACCTTCGATGTTTTCGTCCAACTTGCTTGGTCTTTTCTTCTACTCACGGTGATTGTGTTGACGGCTTTTAGCACTTGAGGCTGCATTTGAGTTGTTCAATTGGTGGTGGGTTGCATTGTTTCTATTAGCGTACATGGTTGTTGCTGTCTAGATTCATTTGGATGCTAATCATTTTTCGGTGCTGCTATAAAATTACCTTTGGAGTAGTTGCATACCACTTGATTGAGAAATTTCCCCAATGGAAAATTATAACTGTGAAAGTGTAGTTTGAGGAGGCTGATTGAGGTGCGAATATAATTGACTACTTCATGCTAGTGGGTGTTTGTTTTGTGCAGAATTAGAAGCCACTTCAGGCTTAAGGTGTTTTGTCTGAATCTATGGCGATTGGAGACAAATTAGTCAGTAGAATTCGATGCATACCAAGTGTTTGTGAAATTGATTCAGTGAAGATAAATTATGAATTTGAGGTGGGTTGTGACAAGTGTTGCGGAGATTGGCCAAGGTCGAGGTGTTAGCTCAAGAGGTTGGCCAAGTGGAGAAGATGTGCTAAGCTTCTTGTATCAAATCTGTTGATTGAGGTGGCTGTTTGTAGTGAAATGTGTTAAGCAACTGACTTTTCTTAAAGGTTAGTTTGTTTAAATGGCAAAGCTGCAATAGGATTTGCTTCAAGCGATGCAACAATGTTTGTTCATCAGCTTTCTTTCATCGGTGGCAGCACACTCAAATTGGCTAGTGCTTTGCGGGTTCAATATAGCAAGCCAACTTTGAATCCTGGGCATGGTGGAAGTAGTTGAGTTTTCAAGTGGAACGTGTTGGAGCTAGACTGACACGTCGTAGAAGCACCTAATTTTTGGTGGAAATGCCACACTACTGCAACCATTCAATGTAGTAAATTTTTTGAATTGATGGCAGCCATATTTGATTTCAGCATTTTGACAGCAGCTTGCTTAACCCACTCCCAATTCTCCAACAGAGGAAAATTTTGACCACAACAATGCCAACCATTGCAAGTCTCGTGTTGCAAGCGGTGGCAATTCAATAAAGCAAAAAGCAGTCTGATCTATTCAGTGGTAGTTTTGGTGAAGTAGCTTGGACTTCTTTCAGTGCACAATTTAGAGTGTTCCAAGCGGTGCAGATTGGGAAATGGATGCTGCTTTCATTGTTGCAGAATATTTGGGGTTCTGGCAGCTTGGAGTTTGAGTGACTGCAGCTAAGTGGTGTGATGTTTGATTTGGTGCAGTCGTAGTAGCTAGTTTGTTGAGGCAGTAGAGTAGCGTGAAGTTGGGGAGACATGTTGAGTTGGTGAATTGCTGCCACATGAAGCCTGGACCCTTTGTTAAATTCTTACCATTTGACAGCCTATTTGGTGCAGAGTTATTTTGAAGCTAGCTGGATTGGTAGGCTATAATAGCCAACTTGAAGCATAGCATAGAATTGGAGTTGGTGAAGCGATGTAAGTTAGTTTGGTGTGCCAGTTGAATTGGTTCAGGCCTGCCTTAGTTATTTTGTGCAGTAGAGACATGTTTGACAACATCAATTGCAAGTTAGTGCAGTAAAAATTGTGTAGCAGTTGGACTAAATGCAAGAAACTTGCGATGTGCAATATTAGTGTTGTTGAAACGATGCAATTTGGCAAGTTTTTGGTGTAGTAGATGCCTGTTCGAATCTGCCACATGAGTTGTTTGAATTTCCAAGGTTGGATGCTAAAAGCAAGTGCCAAATAAATAGCTTGGACTTTATTCGGTGCCACCCATATATGCTTTTGGTCCAGTCGGTGCAGCAGATTGCAAGAGGTGTTAAGCAAGACCGCTTGTCTCGAAAGTGCGTGTTCAGCTTGCAAAGTTGTGCACTAGGTGTTGCTTCAAGCGGTGGAATTAGAAATCGTAATGCAGAAAAGTTTGCCTCATCATCCAATCCACTGGTGCAACGCTAGAAGGAGCTTGAGGTGTTGTTCTTGAAGGGTGGAGTTTGGAAAGGTGAACTAGTGCAGTAAAAAAAAAAGGCTGGCCAATCTAACCAAACTTGTGGTGTGCTTCTTTATTAAGCTGGAGGTGTTATTCCTTGATCCATCAAATACTTTGTGGCAGAGTAGAGATGCCAAGTGGTGCTATGATTTTATAATTTGGAAGGGTGCCCTGCCACATTCACGTTAAATTTGATTCGACTATTGTTGATGCGGTGCAGATTGGATCCAAGTAGTGTGCAAATTGGGAAGTGGAATTTGATTTGGTGCAGTGGCAATAGCCAAGTACGTGTCCTCACCACAAGGTCTCTCTAGTATTCTTGGTGGCAATTTTGTGGCAACAATTAGTTTGTCCCTTTGGTGCAGTAAAACGGTGCAAAGTGAATGTGCAACCATCATTCCAGATTTGTTTTGGTCCAATTGTTGAAACAACAAACCCAGCCATATTTGATTTAAGCATTTTGGCAGCAACTGGCCCATTTTTGGAGCAACTAAATCTGTTTTTACGTGTTGCATTTCATGGTGATAGTTGAGTGTTTGGTGATAGTTAGAAGCTGCAACATTCTATTTCAGCCTTCAATGTCTGGTGCAGCAGAAACACAATTTGTTTAAACCAACTTGGACAACAACCACCGTCCTTTAGTAAGTTGGTAGCGATCAGTGTCGTTCTCTTTAGGTTTAGTGGGTGGTAGCCTTTTCAGTTTGTATTGGCAATAGAGTAGCGTGAAACTGGAGTTAGAAGTGGCTGGAACCATCACGCAAGGTGCAGCCAAATCTCAAGCGGTGCAGCCAAGTGAAATTATCACAACAATAGCATTCGGTGCAGGGTTACAGTTAGTGCAGAATTGAAATTGGCCTTGTCTTTAGTGTGTTTTTTTAGTGCAACACGAGGTTCATCAGTTTGGCGTTCATTATGCACTTTGCTATCACTGCTCCATCGATGGGATTCTAAAGTTGTTGTTGTTATGATGGATATACATGGTGCCTATTGTGCTTATTTCTGGGTCAATATTCTTGTGAGTATAAGTCTCTTTTCTTGAACTTCTAGCTTTGCTTGAGTCTATTGTCTATCACTTTTCCTTTTGAGTTTGATTTTCCTTGGATTCTTGTGTTGTGGGACAATGTACATCGGGCTAAGTTGTTGAAAGTATTGCTTGTAGGAGTTTGAATTATCCATCACAATTTAACTTGAGTATTTTGTTTCACACTTCCAGTGGTAATTCTAAATACTTTGTTTAGATTACTCTTGTCTTTTAAAGTGCTTTTCTCGTTGTCAGGGTCTTAGTTTGTCACATATTCAGTCTCTTTGTTTAACCCTTTCTTGCTTTTGGTGTTTTTTAGTTTGTCTTTAAATTTCCTTGGTTTTGTCTTAGAGTTTTCCTTTCCTTGGCCTCCTGAGTTGAGCTTAGATTCATTACATCTTTCACTTTGATGTTGAATTCTTGATGGGTTGATTGGAGGTTCTTTGAAGAACTGAACAGGAACTTGAGCGCAAGTGAACACTTTGAGAGTGAAACACAAGTGGAATTGACTGTAAACACGTAAGGACTAGTGAGGCCCATTTAATAATTTTATCCCCATTACTTTTGTTAACCACTTACTGTGTTTTGTGTTAGTTCTTGTTTCCTCTCTTTCACTGTAGGAATTAGGAATTCTAAGCACTCCAGAATGTTCCATACACATTCAACCTTGATAGAAAATATCAACTTCATTGTGTCTAGAATTATTAGGTTGAATAGCAAACTTGGGAATCTTAGAAGGAAGCACCATGAAGATAGACAATCATTGCCAAAAGACAAAACAAGTGCTATTAGATGCACCACGTGTGAAGGTTATGGACACAAAAATTATCAATGTCCTAATTGGAATGCAAAGTACATGAATATTCAGGAACTCCAGGATTACATTGTATACTTGAAAGAGGTAAAAAAGAGTGTTAGGCGAAAGCTCAAAGTTAGGCAAGAGCAACAAGCAAAAAGGGAGCATGAAAAGGCGGAAAGAACACTAAAGGAAATGTGGGAAAAAGCAAAACAAAAGAGAGAGCTAAAAGAGAGAAAGGAGCAAGAGCTAAGAGAGCAAGAGAAGAAAAAGCAAAGAGAAAGAAAAGAGCTAGAGATGAGAGAAAGAGAACAAAAGATGAAAGAGCTTAGAGAAAGAAAAGAAAAAGAGCTAAAAGAGCAAGAAGAGAAAGAACAAAGAGCAAAGGAAGAAGAAGAACAAAGAGAGAAACACGAGAATGAGTCTCTCCTCACACCCTTGACATGCATGGTTGAGATGAAATCCTTAAAGGGGGATGATAATGCGTTAAATTGTTGTTCCCATTCACATCATGATTTTTCGTTTTCATTGGGAACACTTACTAAACCCTCTCTTTTTGTCTTAATGCCTAGGAAAGACTTATACATTAATGAGAAATGGCATAAGCAACGGGGTGAGGAAAGGACGATAGAAATGGAAACAACAACATGGGCAACACATGAACCTGCCTTTAATCATCTGCTTGTGTGTTTGTCCTATCCTGAAAATCCTAAGGGATTTCAAGGACACTTTTTTTATATTATGATTACTATGGGTTGTTTTCACTTGTGTTTCACTGTGAATAGTATAATTGTGTTGAAACTCTTTGATGTGTTCTGCATGTTTATCTTTGATCCTGGAGGACAATCTCCAAGCACCTTGATAATAAGAGATTGACTTTTTCCATGATTCCAATCTCATTTTTTTTCTTTATAGCATTTTATTTCTGTCTTTAGATTATTCTGGTTTTGTGTGCTTTCAGCACTTATGTTTGTGTGTTTGGTTGTAGGCAATAAAGAACTAAAATTCGAGGTCGAATTTTCTCCAACCTGGAGGAACTAAAATTCAGCACTTATGTTTGTGTGTTTGGTTGATGGAATCATGCCCAAGACCTTCAAAGAGATTTCAGATTAGCTTCAGATCGTAGAATAGGAACTCTTTTATAATTTTTGTAATGTTTTTTTTTGGGCTTTATCAGACCTTTTGTTGTGTTGGGCCTTTTGGTGTTTCGGCCCATAGCATATAAGCCCTTGTGAGACACATTTGTAGGCAAATTTGAGTTTTATGAAACAACGAGTTTTCTCTCAAGTCTCAAGGTTCTCCTCAGAATCACCGATCTTTATCTTTGAATCTCCGATTCAAAATGGCGGATCTTCCTCACTTATCTTGGAATCTCCTCCAAGTGGCGTGAATTCCTCTATTACACCTACTTTAAGCTTTTTTTCATGCTTCCCGCCATCCTTTATTGCGACAACCAATCCGCTATTCAAATTGCTTCCAACCAAGTATATCATGAACGAACAAAGCATATCGAATTTGATTGTCACCTCATCCGCAAGAAGATTGATTAAACTCCTCCCTATTTCCTCCTCCTCCCAAGCTGTAGACATTTTTACTAAACCTCTCCCCCCATTGACCTTTCATATACATCATTCCAAGTTGGGAATGAGAAACATATATTCCTAGCTTGAAAGGCGCTGATAATGTATCCCTATCTTCTGCTTGGTTCTGATTGAAACGCTCAGCTCACAACCTTCGGTTAACGTTTTCCAAGTGTTTGATGTGGGACTCAATGAAACCTCTTTTCTGTTTTTGTTAGTTAGCTTTCTGTTATCAATTGTTATCAGTATATATATGTACATGTATAGCTTCCTCTTTCACCACATATATACAATATACTTTCTACATTCAATAAAGTTTTTCCTTTCTCTCTTTTTCTCTTTTGCCTTCACTCTGGCTTTGTGCTGGTCTCTTTGGCTATTGCATACAACAAATACTGTGAACTTCAAGAGTAAGATGTGCGTGATGTGTAAAGAGGGAAGTTACAATACTAAGATGATGTTAGTGGTTATCATGGGTTTAAATCTCAAAGTTCCAGCAGGAGATGAAAAAAAGGTCATCTCAGTTATATAATTTCTATTGTGAAAAAAACACTTTTGTGTAGACATGTCAAAGTGAGCCAATCCAGCTCACACGGGTTGGCTCATCACGAGCCGGGTTGAAAATGAGTGAACCCAACCCGGCTCACTTTCTGGTGAGCCAGGAATTTTGTAACCCGGCTCAACCCATCACGGGTTGGTGGGTTAAGTGGGTTGGCTCACCAACCCACCTAAAAAAATTATTTATTTATTTTTTTTAGTATTCAAATATTTAAATAAATTTTTAAGTAACCCCTGAGATAACAATCATAGTAAAA
>Ga0214545_1011892_pt1 | contig 11729 bp, 5 predicted proteins | sample CNSS4metaG_FD_160064 | JGI IMG/M metagenome (GOLD analysis project Ga0214545, IMG submission 160064) | Root nodule microbial communities from cowpea collected in UCLA plant growth center, Los Angeles, California, USA - CNSS4 | ecosystem: Host-associated > Plants > Roots > Nodule | place: USA... | reverse complement strand
TTTGATATCGAAGAAACAACCATACTCCTAATATTGAATATTTGATAATATTATGTTTCTTTTACCGTAATTTTTTATTATTTTATAAAAATTAATTAAAATTAATATTAAAGTAGTAAAAAAATGGATATGGGTATGGGTACGAGATTATACCCGTTACCCGGTGGGGATGGGGATGGGACAAAAGTTTGATACCCGTTGGGTTTGGGTATGGGGATGGGGATGAATTTTTTTTACGGGGATGGGTATGAGATAGTAAAATCCGTCCCCGCCCCGCCCCGTTGCCATCCCTAGTCTATCACCTATGATCAAGGAAAAACCCCTAAGCTATAACCTCTTGCTCCTCTCACCACATACCATATTCCTCTCTAATTGAGAATGTAAATGGTTATTAGAGCGTTAGGATAATTGCCAAGACAATCCCTACTTGAATGCATACACTACCACAACCACTGTTAATCCTCCTTGGATTAGCATTTAACCGATCTCAACTCAATCTCGTATAAATAATCTCATATCATATACTCATCATTCATAATTGTTACAAAGCTTCTATAATAACTAAAGTACCATCCATTTTAACTCAAGAATACAAGTTTCAGGTCCTGATTTACTCGCCTAGCGAGCACAACTTCTCGTTGGGTGAGAGGTGAAAGTTCCCCCTTCTCGACTAGCGACCAATGGCTCGCCCAACGAATTTGTCACTGGAGTTGTAGTGGAAAAATATTCGCATAAAGCCCCCAACGAGAATTAATTGCCTAACGACTTCCCAAGTCTAGAAGTCCATAACTTGGAAATTCTCCTAGCAAGTAATGACTCGTTCAATGAGTCTACGAATCTGCATAATTTTGTAGATCAATTCACTTGTCCAAGGAGTCTACAAAATTCTGCAGAAACTGATCTAAACATAATTATGCATATTCAGCTAGTCCAGCCAACTCCAAAACCTTTGTAGAGACCATTCAAGTATCAAACATCAATTTTATCAAAACATTCACACCAATTGAACTCAAACCACCTATAACACAACAATTATTTCTCGAATAACAAGGAAAACATAAATCTTCATGCTTTCAAACATCACAAGCAATACCACATAGTAGATACATCAATCAATCAAAAAATAATCATATAATATGCATTCCTAACAGGTTTAAGAATTAAAACAGGGAAATTAGCTTCCCTTACCTAATATCTTGTTTAAACAGTTATATGACGTTAAACACCTCTAATCCCACATGATGCTCTATGTACACATAGAAACATCACAAGAATAATAAGAACATATCGTTATGATAGCTGATCAGTAAAGACTCATACTGATGAATAAAACGATGCATGCAAGCGGAAGAGATCTCACATGCAACAGAAAATAGAAATAGACAAAAAAGAAGGCAGAAACTCAACTTATAAGAACGGAGAAACTGATCGGTCCAACTTGAAGAGCTCGCCGAGAGGATCAATTATACGGTCTTAGTTATTCGATCAGATGACCAAAAGAACATAACTCTTATAGAGAAGTCAGATGACTCTAAAAAAGTGATTTATAAAGAGATGTTGTGTTTTATAACAATTCTATTTATATTAAAACATTTTAATATTAAAATAATTAAATCCCATTATCGTTAAACAACTACAATTCTTAAAATACCATTTTCTAGGATTTAACATTTTTTAAATATTAAAAATATCTTTAAGATATGTATAATTAATATTTTATAATATAATAATTTGTTACCATCTTTTATTACATTTTAAAAAGTATTGTGATATTGTAATTAATTATTTAATATTTTTAAAATATTACGATATAATCATTAATTATCTAAAATTTTTAATATATAATAATTTCTTATATTTAAATAACAATTTTTTTTTAAATTATACATGTTTACATATAGTATAAGAAGTCTATAAGTATATTATCTTATAATATTCGATCAGAATTTAATACTTAATTGAAACTAAACATTTTTTATTCTCATTTACTGATTTAAGCTTATTTAAACATCGTACAATCTTTTGTAAGTGATTTTTTTGTTTTTTTTTTCAAAATTTTGAGCTTTCTTAACAAGAAGTAATAATTTAGTTCTTAAAAATCTCATTCCATTTCGAACAAGTTTCGACAAAATCCAATAAAAACAAATAATAATTATAATAATACTTTTAGAGGATATGCCACTACTTAATTAGGATAGAACAAAATAAAACTTATCTAAACTCTTTATATTATTTTATTCATAAATCAGTTTTATAATATTTTTAATATAATATAATGATTGATATTTGTAATAACCAATTTAAAAAATATTTGATGACTTTTAATTAATTAGCCAATATTAAACTTATAGTTTTATTGTTTTTTATCGCTCCATTTGTTTTATTATATCTTTTATTTATCTCTTGTTTATCTCGTCTTTTATAATAATTCTAAAAGATAAGTAGTATGATACTTCTCTTTAAATTATAGTTTGAGAAAAGTTTATTTACTTACAAATTTTCTTACATATATAATAGTTTTAAATTTAAACTGAAAAAACGTGATACAAATGATTTGGGTAGATGATCACTTTCATATTTCATAATCACATTTGTCCTTTATCGTAGAGATGGTGACAACTCCTTCCTCACAAATATGTTTGGTTCTTTCTTAGACATTTTTTCATTCATTATAATAATTTGTATTTTACAAATTATTCAGAAGAAGATGCAATCAACCATAGTGATGCAATAGTATCTTCCCAAAATAGAAAATACGTGAAGTACTATATAACAATTTTTTTTCATTCAATGCATTAATTAATAATAGCATGCTATTGAAAACTGTTAATAAATAAAAAAATGTCGTGATTAATTTATAATTCATGGTATTAATTATTAATTACTAATCACATTCAGAGTATGAAGTTGTAATTTGGTGGGTGAGTTTTTTTTTTCAATTTTTTTAAGTATATATATATATATATATATATATATATATATATATATATATATATATATATATATTATTTCTAGAAAAGTATTATATTCTTGGGTTAAATATGTTTTTATCTTTCAACTTTTAGTGAAAATTGAAATTAAACTTTCTAAGAAATATTGAACTAATTTAGTCCCTTAACTATGTAAATGCCTGAATTTAGTTATTTTAACCAAATTGTATTAAGTTTATAAACACATTCCAACACATTTCATTATAGTATTTTAGTTTGTTTATACCGTTTGACATGTGTTCACTTCGATGTTAACTGAGAAACACGTCTAAAATATCAAATAAACTTAAAAAGTGAGAGTTCAAATAACTAAATTCACGCATTTATCAAAAGAAATGACTAATTTGGTTCAAGATTCCAAAGAATGACTAATTCTAATTTTCACTCAAAATTAAAGAAACAATAGCATATTTAATCCTATATTCTTTTATATTTTAATTGGAAAGACAATTATGTTATTTTTACCATTTCTAAATCAAAATATTCCGGTATATTATTTTAAGTTGCAACTTGCACTTTTTATTTAACACTTGTCTTTCTTTAAACCCAGAATAGGGTTGTGATTCATATTTGAAGTCATTTTTAGTTGAGTGTGTTTTGTAACGTCTTTTAGTCTTGTGCATTAATATAAATTAATTACGTTAATCAATAATCAATGTTATTAAGCTTATTATGGGGGTAAGTCATTGCTTCAATCTCTTATTCAGTCCTCTCATCCATTTTAACAAATCAATAATTTTAGGATAAAACTTGGTTATACCAATCATCGCAAGTTAAAGTCTCGTAATTTGATTTTCATTTTAATTATCTTTAATTTTTGTCGATCTTTTCTAATCACTTATTTTGGATAACCTTCACATTTATCACTTGCAGAAGACGAAGAGTCACAAATCGTCAAAGTGCCATAGAAGATGAAAATACGTATAAATCACGCTGTTCTTAAAGATTCCTTTGCATAATTCACAAATTTTCTAGAAATAGGAAGTAATAATTCCCATTAATAGTTTTCATGATTGCATTAAAAACTTTATTTTAAGTTATATAAACAGCATGAAAATTATGGTATTTGCTGTTTGGGGCTGCGTTTTTGAACTTTAGTTGATTGTGATTTGAAACATTTTTTTAAGGTTCAATTTTTTGTTTTTCGTTATTTGTTAACTTTACAAGAATTTAAATTAGGGTTGATATTGATCAACAACTATCGCTTGCCAATAGTACAATAATTTGTGGTGAGTAATTAATTATCTCAATTTACTGTTTCATCCCTCTTCTTTTTTTTTTTTTAAAGTGCTATTTACTCCCGTGGTGATATATACCAAAACTGAGACCGACTTAATAAAATTATAAATTCCGAAAATTTTGAACATATTATCACTATTATTTTTTTTTCTCCAATCTATTCTATGTAAGTGTATGCTGCAATTTCTTCTTTTAAGAACTTCCGGAATAACTGAAACATCTTACACACCAATTATTAGTAACAGATAAATTATAATTATTTAATGATTAAATTTAACAAAACTCAAGATGTTTATGGCTTGACTAAAATAAGGTTACAAAATTCTTCACAAGAGCATATATTTATTAGATGAATATATTCTTTGCTAGCCAAGAAGTAATAGTTCAAGAATCTCTTGACTATGTTGATTAGATGAACATTGCATATTAGATCAAAGTATTGGGCATATAATAAAAAAATGCATCAGAGTTCAAGATCTAATTGAAGATCTCATGTATTTTAACTATATATTTAACTTTCTTTGTATTTCTAAAATAAATTCTTTAGATATTATAAAGGAAGATAGATACAAGATTGAGGCAAAATACATTAAAGTGGAAGAAAAAGTAGGATGACCGACTAAAAGACTTGATGAAATCCTTTAGAAAAAAGCATTATTCTCATAGAAAATATGCCTCTGCAAAAATAATGTAGGAATATAAAAGGATAAAGGCATTGTTTATATGCAAAAAAGGAAAATGCTTCAAAAAGAAACAACACACCTCAAAGATTGAACATTTCCACTTATTTTCTAAGAAACATGAAATTTTTTAAGACAACCTTAACAAAAGTAAACATTAAGTTGATAACTCAACATTTTGCATATAAATAGAATATTGATTATGAATATATGTTCGTTCAAGAAATTGTGACATGTCAAAGTTATCTCTTATGCACAAGTTTATGTTTAGTGGGTTGTGATAGAAGGTTTGACCATAAAGGATAACCTAAAAAGTAGTTGAATAGTACTTGCAAATGACATGTGTCCTACATTTGGTGAGAAGGAATAAACAATAATTCTTTATTTTATATGTGTAAAGTGGCGGTAAAAATGTGGAACATGTACGATAGATGGATAGGGATCATGAATGTACATCACAACTAGACTAGTGAACACTTTTAACACTTTCACCTATTGAAACTTAAACACAAAGAGAACATAATTTGGTACGGGGATTGGATAGCTGTAATTTGGGGCCTATGTAACCATAAGAATGACGTAGTGTTTAGGAATGCAAAGGTTGGTGCTGAAGAGATCTTTTGCATGGGTCAAATGAGAGTATGTGTATGGTTAAAATGTAAAAGCTCATGTGAACTTTTCATACTCTGATTGGTGTCTATGTCTTTTTATTGTATAGGAACGTTGATAAAGTAATATAAACGAGACGAGCCGAGGGTTAGTATTTTAGGTGAGAGGACCACAAAAGGTGTACAGTAGCAAAGGTAAACAAGGTTGTTGCTATTGTAGAAAAATTTTTATGAAAATCATATAGTTTTGGAAATTTCTAACTTTTTCTGAAACTCTTTAGTCTAAAGTGGCTATGTTCTTATGTAGCAGGTATGGATGTTAGGGTGCTTATAGTATCAAACTTTTGTCTTAACAAAATAAAGACCATAGTCATGCTAAATGATGGAAAAATGGAGAGACGTAGAATTTTAAAATTTATATGTCACTTGTGCGAGTGAAATAAAGGAAGGACAAATAGCCAATTATTGATAAGAAAATCATTAGTGGGCAATTGGGTTAATCTAATACAACATATATAGATTTCAATCATACTTGAAATCTACAAATCTCATGATAGTTGCACTAGTAGCAAGCTATCTCTTACAAAGGAAGTTTAATTAAAATTGTTTTTTTTTGTGCTTAAGCTATTGTATAAAGTATTTCATATTGAGAGGGATGTAATGCAAAATATTGAGGTTTGGGCATTAGCTCTTAATACATTGTATATGGGTTGGAACATCCCAAATACTTCATTTAATTAAAATTCTTTGTTAATAAAAAAAATTCAAATCTATAAAACCATATTTTTAAAAACATTCATTCTTGCTACCTCACAAACTAATAATAAATGATAGCATATAAGACCAAATGAACTCAAATAAAAGTGCTTTAGTGACAACTTTATATATACATATATTTTAACTAACATCATAATAAGTTACTAGAAGTCCAACTTCACGTTAAATTATATTAAACAAATTAATTACTTAAACGTTATTCAAATCTCTTTATCCTTGTTTAATGTATTAATTTAACAAATTTCCACCTACTCAAACTCTACACTTGGAGGATTTATGTTCTTACGTGGAATCATTATACTTGTAATATAACTAGGATATCTCATAAATAAGTTATTGTCAGTTACTAACTACAAAGAGGGAGTTTAAAATTTAGTTATCTATTATCATATCTCCAAAATATCATGTCATTATAGTACCATAAAACTTGTACCTTTTAACAAAAAAAGACTACAAAATGCAACACCTTTATATAGCATTCACATTACTACAAATTACTTCAACTAATCATCTCATAACATTTAGATAATTTATATAGTTATAATTATGATTATAGTCATCCTCTTCATACAAGTTTTCAAAATATAAAAATTACAACCATAAAGAAAAATGTTAACACATTATATACATATAGATCTACACAAAATTTTAGACAACTCTCAGTTGCTCACTACTGAGCACTCTCACCTGCACAATCATTTGCTTTCGTGTCGAACATAATCATAGCAAATGAAAATCACATCCAACAAGACAAGATAAACTAACATATATTAACAAAACATAATCATTCATAGTTGCAAATGAATATGATTTTGGGTTTTAGCTGGATTTGAATGCTCCTTTGCCCTTTTGTTTAAGGTAGATTGATTCATGATTCATGATTGATGTTAATGTGTAGATGCAAAGGCAAATGCATCCACATATGCAACAGACTCTTGGTACTACGTTATGGTGTGCTCCAAGTGGCAACCAGCGGTCCTATCAGTTTTTTTTTTCTTAAATTACCAAAATTATACATTGGTTGTTCAATAAACGATGTAAAATATCTCAAACTTATTACAACAATTAGATTTACATCGTTTCTATAACCAATGTAAAATTTGATTTTTGAGCCGGTGTGGGTCATAATTGTTAGTTTATTTGTTTGTTAAATTTGGTTGATTGAGTTGAAATTTTTAACTTATTAGTCCATTTTTGTATGTTTTGTCTAATTTATAAAATTAGCGAACAAAAATAGATCAGATAGTTTAATCTCTTGGTTCACTTTAAAAAAAAAAAGTATATATTATATTACTTCAAGAATGTAAATATGCAATATTATTGTAATTTAAATCATTAATATTTACAAATTAAATTTTAATTATTAATTATAGTAAAATAATTCAAGATATAAATGTAATAATTATTTTAATTTATCTAATTAAAAGTATTAATTAATCAATTAAAAATTTAAAAAATATTTATAATCAAATTTTTTAAATATAAAAAAAATGGTGAATTGACTTGTCTATTAACAGGAGTCAAGATTTTTAACCCATTTTAATACCTATGAAACTAAAATGAGTTAAATCAATGAAACTAAAACGAACCTACCTAGTTCTAAAAGTACAACTTCAACTGTCAAGATATTTAGTTTCAAAATGGAAGAAAATTGCTTAAAATAAAGGGCACATTCATGAGTTTATTTTGTTAGTTCACGGGTTAGTTTATTGTTTTATGACCAACCTACTTTTCACAGTTTGCACGAGTGACATAAACACAACTTAGTATTTTGTTATAAAATATATTATGTTAATTTAACTATTAACGAGGAGTATATTTAATGCTTTAACTCCGTGAATATATTACTATATATTACTTTTTTTTATTGAAAAAGAGGAAGAATTGAAAAAAGAAATTGAAAGATAACAGTAAATAAATTTTAAGTTTTCAAAGTCAAATTTATTATTTTTAAGTGTTAACATGTCGAGGCTTAGTCTGAACATTTTTAGCATATGTTAGGCTAAGTGTTTATTTTCTAAGGTCAAGTGTGGAAGTCTGATACTAATTTTAGAAGAGAATCTTAGTGAGTTTGTGTATTTTTTTTATAACAGAGTCATAGTCTATTAGTTAATTTTTTTAGTCATTGAATTTAAAACAAGTTACTTTAATAACATACACAAGATATTATAACTTAATAAAGGAATTTTGAGTCTTTTCAACTAAGGGTTTGATATGAGTTTGATGATTAATTTTATTGTTGAAATGAAATATTTAATTAAGTATCAAGTTAAATATAAAATATTGTTTAGTGAAATCTAAACCTATCATATTTATTATTCATCCAAACTTTAAATTTTTAGTAGTATTTGCTTCTTATTTTAGCTCTATGGTTTAAAAATCCACTAATATTTTACGACTTGAATAATCTAATACAGTTGTCAAATACAATATAATTTTTCAAGTTTCTCAACTCAAAATATTTAAACTTCAATCACTTCAAAAATATTTTAACAAGTATTTATATTCGGCTTAGTGATGGTATTTGTGAACAACAAAATAAATGCTTTTCCATGAAATAAGCATTATTATTATTTTAAAAAAAATTTAATGATACATTAAATTATCATTATTATTATTCATTAAAAGATGATGCGAATAATGCAACGATATTGTATGAAGGGTGAGTTATCGTTGACATGATAATTAATGAAGATGCAGGAAAAACGTAGCAGCTAAGAAAGAAAGTCGTTTGTTTCTCACTGTCACCACTCTTTCTTTCACTTTCTTTTTCTTCCTTTCGAATCAACTTTTTCATAAAGCATTTGAAGTTGAAGAAATAGGAACAATTAATTTAAATTCAATAATATGAAATAAATATAAAATACTTGCATTATTATGATCACACACAACAATAAATAAAATAATAGAGCAGTGGGTGCGTTTGGGGACTACGCTTCCGTTTTGTAGGAAAAGTCAAAAACGCGGTTTCCCAAACGGCTCTGTTGAACCACGTCCTAATCCTGTAACCAAATGCAACGCGCAAACGCAACGCGTGACTTCATCACACACAAACACAACACCATTAGTACGAAAGAATATTGTTTTTTTTTAATGTAAAACAAATTAATATAATTTATCTAATGACAGTTCCACTTTTTTTTTTTTGCATGTTCCAGAAAATATTTTTAGATTCAAAAAAGTAAACTCAATTCAAAATATAAGAAATTTTTTTTCGAAACGATAGTTTGAAAGACATTGGAATTCAAAAATCTTTAAAGAATATCTCTTTCAGAATATTTTCTTTATATTCTGAAATATTTAATTTAAAATATAAAAAAGAAATTCTAAAACGAGTAGATGGATGTAAAGAATTGAAGGAGGGAGGTGAGAAGGGGAGGGGAGAACGAAAAAAAATTAAGTGGATTTGAATTATGACGGAAATGGATTGATCCACAACCATAACAATAATTTGTTTTAGGTTAAAATACTCATTCATCCGTAATTTTATTGAAAAATCTCAAATAGGTTCTAAGATTTTTTTTAGTCTTAATTAGGTCCATATTTTTGAAAATATGTAATAATTAGGCCCATTCCGTTAGTATGATGTTAACGGAGGACATACCACGTGTCAGCTCCTCATTTTTTTAAATTTTAAATTTTTAATTTTTAATTTTTTTTTAAAAATTTTTAATTTTTTTTAATTTTTTTAATTTTTTTTTGAAAATTATTCATGCCACGTGTCACATCAATATTGTGCCACGTGTCAAGTCAGTAAGGTGACATGTGTCAAGTCATTGTTTGAATCTCAATTTGGTCCATATATTTGTTATTTTAATTATATTTTACTCCATTTTTTTTTATTTTCAATTTCATCTTCTCCAAATTGAGATCAAATTTAACTTTTATATAAATTTTATAATGATATTTTTATTAAACAATTTTAATAATATTAAGTTTATTTTATATTTTGTTTTAAAATTTTAAAATATTTATTTTAACTTGTTTCAAAATTGTTTTAAATAATTTATATACAAATGTTATAGTTGGTTTAAAAATAACAATTTTATAAATTTAAATATAAAATTTTAAAACAATTTTGTAAAAGGTTAAAATAAGTATATTTAAAAAATTTTAAAAAAATGGACTGAAATATAATAAAAATAACAAATATATGGACCAAATTGAGATTCAGACAATAATTTGACACGTGTCACCTTACTGACGTGACACGTGGCACAATATTGACGTGACACATGGCATGAATAATTTAAAAAAAAGTTAAAATTTTAAAAAAAATTTAAAAAAATTTAAAAAAATTTAAAAAAAATCAAAAAAATGTGGAGTTGACACGTGGCATATACCGTTAACATCATACTAACGAAATGAGCCTAATTGTTACACATTTTCAAAAATATGGACCTAATTGAGACTAAAAAAAAATCTTATGACCTATTTGAGATTTTTCAACAAAAACATGGATGAAGGAAATATTTTAACCTTTGTTTTATTCATTCACCGTAGTAAATGTTTATTTAAGTTCTTATTTTGATATTGAGAATTTGATATATGAACTTATAAAATTTTAAAAATTATATTATAATATAAGATATTAAGATCATATAATTACAATAAAAAATATTATGAGTTTTTTAGAAATCGTAAATATAAAAGAGATACAAGATATATAATAGATATAAAATATATATTATAAGATGAACTTGTTATTTTATTTTATTTATATAATTTTTTCTTTCTATATATATATAAAATAAAATGTAATAAAATATAAAGTCACAAAATTATTGATCTAATAATTTTTTTTTTCTAAATACAAATTTAGACGGGATATGTAACACCCCATTTTAATAGTGTCAAACTACTAAAACAGAACATTATATCATGATTTAACAAGCAGATGGTTGGAATAAACCATACACGAGTTTAATACAATAATCCAAGTAACTATATGAACCTTCAAGCGTAAGTATGGTCTATACAAGAGAAAGATAGAGTATGAAATCAAAATGAGGACTTATCCCAAGGTTACACAAAACATAAGTCTACAAAACACCTCATAGTAGCGGTCAACTGTGATCCTGAAGGGGAGTGTCCTTTTCTTGATCCTTTCCTGCTCACACCGCAACGTAGGTGATCATCGCAAAGAGAACATACACAAAGAAGGCAAACCAGGACAAGAAGGGTAAGCTAACAATATAATTCAAGCAATTTAATTAAAAGTCTCAGTAAGAAAATTTTCATTTTATCACAGATATTTAAATGACCAACACAATACAATATAGACACATAACTTTAGACGCGACATCCGGATTATGTAAGCCACTTTGGATCTCTTGGTAGCTTGCACTTGTGAAGGTTCCCAAACTCTGCAGAGTTTGGGCTCAAGGGGTTATCACCCAACCACTCCCAAGGTAAGTCCCCTTCGCGTCCATGAC
>Ga0214545_1011891_pt1 | contig 11729 bp, 8 predicted proteins | sample CNSS4metaG_FD_160064 | JGI IMG/M metagenome (GOLD analysis project Ga0214545, IMG submission 160064) | Root nodule microbial communities from cowpea collected in UCLA plant growth center, Los Angeles, California, USA - CNSS4 | ecosystem: Host-associated > Plants > Roots > Nodule | place: USA... | reverse complement strand
AATATATTATATAAAAATAAATAAAAAATATATATATATATATATATATATATATATATATATATATATATATATATATATATATATATATATATATATATAAATTAAATAAATATATAATGAATCATCTATCAACATCTTGAAACACAAATCAACTATTCATAACCATGCATTCAGTCTATACAAAATGCATTTAGTATATACAAAGCTTAATGTATAAAATGCGTTGATATATACAAAGTTGAACTATAAGATGCATGCATCTGATCAACATTTAAGTATTTCAAAAGCATGGATAATGAACATGAAACAATAACTTACATACCTTAAGAAGATAAAACTTAAACAAATGAAAAATGGAACAATGTTTCGATAAACCTGAATGATGCAACCAAACAACAGAAGTGCAAATTTTCAAAACACAGTTGAGAGCGAAAGCCGTAGAGGTTCTGAAAATAGCAAATCATGAAAGTGACTTCTCGAGGGGTGCAACATAAAAACCAAATACAACTCTCAGTTCACCTAACGCGGTAATTATTGTAAGTACTTTTACCTACTTAAGTCAGAGGTATGTCAGAGGGGTAAAATGGACTGCACAATTAATCTTTGGGGGTGCAGTAGAAGTATTTGGAGGTGTAGGGAGAAGACCCCTTGGGCATATTGTTCATAAAATTACAAGGATAGCATGAGTTTTTATGTAGGTGAGAATTCGATCCCAAAGACCGGAATTCTAGCCTACAAATTGCCAACTATTTTTTAAAATACCAGTCAAAATTCGGTCCCCAGGACCCGAATTCTGAACTGGTTTCTTTTTGTTTTTTTTTAATTTTTGAATTATGGTTTTTGAAAAAATTTAAAAAATAGTTTTAGGTGTTATTTTTTTTTCTTCTTTTGAAAAAATGGTTGGAATTATATTTCAAAAAATTGAAATTTTTTAGGTGTAATTTGGAAATATAAAAGTAAAAACAATTAATGTATAATATTTGAGGTGGTGTTGTACTATTTTTTTTTTATGTTTATTGAATATTTAAAATTAAAAAATTTGGTGGAAGTACGAATTTATTTTTTATTTATATTTTTTTACTTTGATTTCTTTATAAGAATTTTATTGATAAAATATTTATTTTTTCACACAAATAAATAATATAAAATTTATTGTTAGAATTTATAGTATGTATTAAGTTTAAATATAAAGTTAGAATTTATTTTTTTGAAATATCCTAATAAATAAATGACTAAAAATTTGGTTGAAATTAATTATTTTTCTTGTTTTCTTGTAACTTGAAATTTTGTTTTTGTAATATATGTGTATTTTAATTGAAATATATAAAGTATAATTCAACAGAAAATATAATTATTTAATGAAAGACATTACAAGTACCATAATTGACATAAACAAAAATAAAATTAATTTCTCTGTTGCTTGGATGAACAATTCAATATATTGCCAAAGTGTTAGGATGGCCACAGACAGGTCCAAACGTTGAACTTCTTTCCACCGCTTGAGCATTTGTGCAACATCAGTATCTATTTTGATTTGAGTCGTGTCATGGATAAGTTTGTTGTTGACTATCTTCATGGGACGATGGTAGATAATATGAGTTATTACGAAACGGGTCCCACAATGTGTTTTCTGCATTATTTTTTGTAGAAGGTCACCAAAGGTGAAATTGTGGGGGATTGACATCGTAACGGTAATGTTGGATCTAAAGTATAGCCCATAACCATATGGGCTATCTGTGATGCTTGCCCGTCTTAGAGGTCCTCCATAATATAAATTTGCTGGTGAATGCGGAATAGGGTTTGAGATTGTGGAAGAGGATGAGGGAGTTGGTTGTAGAAGAGTAAGTATTTCTTCAGCAGATCTTGTAAACGTAACAAATAATTCAATTATTGTGTTAATGGGTAGATGAGACTTACGAATGATTTCGGCAACGTCATCATCTGTTGAGATTTGAATAACATCATACATAATGGCTCCATCTTCTTTCAATGTGGGTCTTCTGATGTACAACTTATTAATGAACGTCGTGCTTGGAACCCCTCCAGTTGAGCATACTTTCCGGGTCAAAATGTTGAATGTGCAATTCTCTAGTATGCGAAAGAGTTTTGGACTTTCACATTGGAATTTCACACCATCTTCACATTGCATCATTTGGCCATTGGAAAACAAGGCTACAAGATAGGAGTTTGAATAGTTCTCTTGGGTGTTGATGCCAAAGTGTTTCATGTCAAACAATTGGATGTGTTGATATTTTGATAGTGGTTTGAGTTGGTAGGTTTGTTATGCAATAGCAAAGTACACTAAGTTGTTTTTGGAGTTTATGTATTTATAAGGCAAGTAGTTGTGGGTCTTGCTATGAATTCAAATAAGGTTTACATGACATGGTATCCCAATAAAGTGCACACATCTTATCATAGTGTTAGGTTGCATGTGATACCATTAATGAATACATTGTGTACTACCATGTGTTGAAATATCCGTCAGCTTTTCAAGTGGTCAAATTATGTATCTTTATTCGCATACTATCCCAATAGCATTGACAAGTCTCGTCCTAATTTCAGGTGCCTTTGAGGGCATTGTTTTTTTTTCACAGTACAACCCCATCTAATGCAGCATATGTCAACTTTGACACTATATAAGCCCATGTATTTAAAATATCAGTTTGCTTTTACAATTGTGGAATTAAATATCTTCCTTGGCACATTATCCCAATTAAAGTACCTCTCAGCTTTTACAGTGGTGAGAGAAAATTTTTGAATTGACATGTTATCCTAATTGAAGTATCTGTCACCTTTTACAAGGGTAATATAATAAATCAGCCTTGGCAACGACGGGACTTCTAAAGGGCAGGGGTGGCCATGACCCCCCCTTTTTTTTATTTTTTTTTATATTATATGTAATTTAAAAATTTTTAATTTTTTTATATGCAATTTATATTCAAAATTGACGCTTATTAAATTAGGTGTCTTTTTATTTCTTTTATAAAGCATAACATTTTAATATAATAATAAATAATAAAACATAAAATCAAATATAATAAAAAATAAAAAATATTTATTAAGATATATTTTATTTTCCTTTTTATTGTCTTTTTGAGTTTTCTTTACTCTCACATTTTTTTTTTAAGAAAAAAAAGTCGATTTCTTCGTTTCATTTGTTCTTTTCCATTATTGAAGAAAAAAAGGTAATTCCCTTGTCTTACTAAATACTGAAATATTTGTTTAATAGTTAGCATATTTTTTAATAGTTAATTACTATGTGTTGTTTCATAACCGACTTTGAATTGTTGCTTGATTATCATAGATTTTTTGTTAGGAACTCTTAATTTTTGATTAAATTGTGATAACTTATTTTTTTATTTTAAACTTTTTTAGGAACTCTCAATTTTTTATTAGATTGTGATAAATATTTATGAAAAATAAAATAATAGATTCATTTTTGAAAGTGATAAAAGGGAAACTATTTGTGTAGATGAAAAGTGTAACATCCCTCAGAATATTACTAGTTTTATAAAAAAAAGAATAAAGAAAATAATAACTCACTGTAATTAATAATTCCTCATTTCCCAAAAACACGGGAAATTTAAAACTTTTATTAACGTGTAATAAAAACAGGAGTCTATAATTTGTAAAGTTGAAATAATATTCAAATCTCTCCCAAAAGGTTACATAATTATTTCAAAACCAAAATAATAAAAACATAGATATAAAAATCCCATGCTATCACTCGCTCCGAGTCTAAGCATCACCGGCACCACCTGCATCAACATCCTCTGCTCACGTGTACCGCGTACACGATCATCGCCAAACACAAACAGATAGGGTGAGCTTAATGAAATCAACATACATCATATTAATACACATATAAACAAAAATATATATATATATATATATATATATATATATATATATATATATATATATTATGCAAAGACCCAAAATACAGTCTCTTTCTCTATTCTCTAACACCTAGCACAACCAGATCATTCGTATTCTACCTCTTTTAGTTATTACCCCAAGGTAATTTGCTGCCAAACCTATCGGCCACAACCGATAGAGCACGTGCGGGAACCATTGCTACAGATCATACACTGTAACGCCAGGTGGAGTTCACAAATATGAACATAGTTCGTAACGTCCCAATACTACCAAACTCGTCAGCTATTTACTGAGGAGGGCAATCTATCTGGACCCATCCGTATTGGCCACAATCAGCACACTCACACTGACAACACTCGCCAACCCGAGCTGAACTCAAGGGTTCCTCGTGTTCATCCACCATCCCGAGCTCAACTCGAGGGATGCCATTCCGAGCTCAACTCGAGGAATGTACGTACTTAACCCCTATCCCGAGCTCAACTCAAGGGATACGTTCCGAGCTCAACTCAAGGAACCCAACAATCTTACCTTTGAAGCATCACCAAAAGCCTTGTAGATCATGCCTACGAAGTCCAACGACTAGGACTTACAACAGCCAAATCGCCTAGCGGGGGATGCGTACTGCTAGGCGCTACAGCTTCCAAACCGCCTGGCGAGGGACACGTACCGCCAAGCGCCTCAAAACATGCAAACATAGCAGCCACCGTCTAGCGGGTCAGTCCCCACCGCCAGGCGCCAACGCTCCAGACTCCACTGTTTCTGTCTTTATCGCCTGGCGGGTTGACTCTCGCCGCTAGGCGCCACAAACTCCCATTCCCTTATGCACTGACTCTATCACCTGGCGGGTTGCATAGTGCCGCCAGGCGCCATGACAGTAATTACGCAATGGCTATTTTAAATATGTTCAAGCATCATTCAGATTGTCCAACTATATTGCTACTATACCAGCATCTCACTAACTGTAATTTTTCTACCTACAATGTCTTCCTTCATCACAGTATCACAAATGTGGATTAACTCTCTAATTATAACCACAAAGACGGCACCAAGCATTCCCACTCATTCTGTCTTGACAGAATTTCCAATTACCCCAACCATGACAACATTGTAACCAAGTTTCCCTATGTTATCATTCTAGTACTCTGGACTCCTTACCCTTCCAATTGATCCAATTACTTTACCCAACCATTCAAACTACTACTTGGACTCAAGCATAACCTATCCAATCAAAGTAACCATTTTATACTTCAGCCATGCCATCCTTAAAGTTACCAGATTTCTAGTCCATTATAGACTCCTCAATTTAATTCATCAATCTCTCTTTCCCTAATATAGCTAACCCTTAACAATGCTACTTTTACCTATGTTACTCTGTCACATAATAGGAACCTCTGTCACATAATAGGAACCTGAATGATTCCCAAATTCCAAATCCCTCAATTTCCCGCAGTCAAGCGCCCTTACTGGTTCTGCTATGGCGCCTGGCGGCAGACCCCGTGCCGCCAGGCGGTTCACGTAAATCTGGGTATGAATCCCAGCATCTCAATGCCTGCAAACTCAACTCCACTCACCCCATCCTGATGTTAAAATCTTTCACAATCCTTATCATACGATTCTCATTTCAAGCACCTTCGTTCTCCCTTCCCAGTATCACTAACGACCAATTTATCGTTAGGACCAGAACCCCAAATTTTCAGCCCTATAAAATATCTTTCCACTGTTCCATCCAATCATGCCATCAATTAAGTAAATTCGTATACTATTTACCATCACAACATCATTTAACAATTTCCTTTATCTTTCCCTTAGATCAGATTTTCCCCAGAACCTAGAAAACACAAAAATTGAGCCAACGTGGCTCGCGTTGCCTGGCGGGTATTCATCACCGTCGGGCAACTCAACCAAAACCCAGAAAACGAGGTTTTCCAACACGCGTCGCCTGGCGGTTGGGAGTTTACCGCCAGGCGGTTCCTCATCGGGAACCCAGAAATGGCAAACAGATATGTGCCGCCTAGCGGCTATGAAGAGCTCGCCAGGCGGTTTCTGGAAAATTTCCAGAAACTTCAGGTTTTCAATGCAACAGTTAAGGTTCACACACATACATATTATCAGTCATACAATTATGCATAAAGACTAGATAGGGCGTGGTTCAACTCCCCTAACCTGGAATTCCTTCGCTTAAAATGAAATGCTTGAGTTCTTTCCTTGAGTTCCAACAATTCCTCAAGCTCTCCCACTGTCCAGCCCTTCAATCCCACTCCCTACTCACTGTTTCTCTGCAAAAATAAAGTTTAATTTGAGTTCTGCAAGGTTTGAACCCATGACCATGCCAATGCCAACTGAATACACAACCATTTAACCAATTCATGTTTCTTGCTAACTAATACACTTCAATCATTATATCATAGGAAACATGGTTAAACATATTATCAAAACAATAATAATTATATAACACACAATTGACATACATAGGACTTGAACCCAAGTCCTATTCACACAATTAAGTACTCTCAATCACTTGAGCTAGTACTTTTTCACGTCATACCAATCAAAAATTAATGTCATAAATGTTCTTTCCACCCGCATTTATTAATTAATTAAATTCCACGGGTCTTACAAAAAGAAGACAAATTCAACTTCTTTACATATTCTGAAACATAATACTAATGATCATATTGTTCAACTAGACAAGTCTTTTCTTAATGCTTAACAAATTAAAGGTGAGAAATTTCGTATTAATTCTTTGGAAAGGTTTTCATATTTAAGTTGGAAAAAAAATAGCTCAAAATTTTAATTCTAATTTAATTATTGATAAGTTCAAGAATTTAAAATAACAATACTTTAGATATGTGTGATTTGTTTTCTAGTTACAGTTATCCTAAATTATGTATTAATTTTTATTATATTAGTGAAAATAATTTAAAATATAAATTTTGAGTATATTATTTTGGCTCCCCCAAATTTATTGACAAAGATTCACCATTGAGCCTTGGCACCTCCCTATAAAGTTGAAAAGTCTTGTCATAATTAGAAGGTGCAAGTGAGACCATTTATTTGAAATATGCGCCAACTTTTACAGTGGTCAAAGTAAATTTATGAATTTGCATGTTCTCCAAATTGTAGTATCCGTTAGCTTTTATAGGTCCAAGTTAATAAATTAACCTTCGCACTTCCCAATAAAGTTGACGGGTCTTGTCATAATGAGGCCATTTATTTGAAATATGCACCAGCTTTTACAATGGTGAGAGTAAATTTCTGAATTGGCATGCTATTCCAATTGAAGTATTTGTCACCTTTTACAAGGGTAATATAATAAATTAGACTTGGCACCTCCCAATAGAGTTAACAAGTCTTGTCATAAATAGAAGGTGCAAGTGAGGCCATTTATTTGAAATATGCGTCAACTTTTACAGTGGTCAAAGTAAATTTCTAAATTCGCACGTTCTCCCAATTGTAGTATTCGTTAGCTTTTATAGGTCTAGGTTAATAAATCAGTCTTCGCACTTTCCAATAATGTTGACAGGTCTTGTCATAATGGGAAGGTGCAAGTGAGACCATTTATTTGAAATATGCACAAGCTTTTACAATGATGAGAGTAAATATCTTTCTTGGCATGCTATGCAACTGAAGGTAGTTAGTTCTATTTAAGGTTGTGGTTCCTTAGTTTGAAAGTTGTGGAGTGCTCTAGTATAATAAGTAAAAATGATTTTATTTGAGGAGTTGAATGCATATAATTCCTTTAATGTTGCTATTGATTTCGAAGATGGAAGGTTCTCCTTATGTAGAACTCCAAATGGGGAGGAGGGCCTACAAAAACAACAACACTTTCGAAGAGTGTTCTTGACATTCAAACTATGCATTGATGGATTCCCATTTTGCAAACCAATAGTGCAAGTGGATGGAACCTAACTTTACGAAAGGTATAGAGGCACCCTTCTAGTAGCTGTTGCACAAAATGGGAGAAATAACATTTTTCCCATTGCATTTGCTATAGTAGAGGGTGAAACGACCGAAGTTTGTTTATTTTTTTTTTCTTAAAAACCTTAGGAGGCACGTTATGCCTCAACAAAATTTATGCTTAATGTCAGACCGCCACAACTCAATCAGTGCAGCATTCAATAGACCCAATAATGGTTGGACTTAAGGGAACTGTGTGCAAGTGTTTTGCATTCGACACATTGAACAAAATTTTACAAAAAGATTCAAGAATACAACTTTGAAAAAGGACATCGTCAACATGGGTAAGTTATGACATGTAAATTTTTTTTCATTTTTTGCTTGTTTATTATTCACCCATATTATTAGAGAATAATTTGTTTTTAAATTTATATTTGTAGCGTACGCACTGACCGAGCCACGCTACAACTACTACTACAACATCATTAGAAAAGACAACCCAGAAGCAACAACTTGGGTAGACCAAATTCCAAGGGAGCAACAGTGTCTTTCATACGACCAAGGAAGAAAGTGGGGTCACATAACAACAAATCTGGCTGAAGCAATAGATTTTGTCCTGAAGAAGACAAGGAATTTGCCAATTTCTTCCATAGTATTGGCCACGTACAGTAGGTGGAACACCTACTTCATGAAAAGAGGCGGGCAAATAACTACAATGTTGAGTGCTGGTCATGTGTACTCTGAATATGCAACCAACTTCTTACAAGATGTGGACTCCAAGTCAAACACGCACCACGTCATTGAATTTGATAGAAATACCACAAGATTCAAAGTGGAGGAGATGGTGAATCCTAGAGAAGTATGTCATGTAGGAAAATTTGTAGTTATATTAAATGAAAGGTGGTGCGATTGTGGAAAGTTTCAAAAAATCCTTCAACCATGTTCACATGTTATTACAACTTGCAAACATGCACATCACGACTTAAGCATGTACATAAGTCCCCATTATAGGTTGGATGTCATCATGAAAGTATATGACAATTTCTTTGACGAGTTAAGACATGAAGAATATTGGCCACCATACCAAGGGCCACAGGTTTGGCCTCATCCAGCCACAAAAAGGAGCGAGATGGGTCATCCTAAATCAAGTAGAATTAGGACTGAGATCAACATTAGGGAAGGGAGACAATCAAGAAAGTGTTCCTATTGTAGAACTGAAGGACACACACGAAATCATTTTCGTAACAATCTTGCACTTAGATGATCCACATCAAACCACTTAGTTTATGTTGTACTTTTAATTTTGTTTAATAAATTTATCCTTTTATTATTATTATCTTTTATTCTTACTTATTTTACAGAAACCAAAAACAAATAAAAATTTAATTTAAAATACAATAATGCAATGGTTTTAAATATTTTTGTAATTTCTTTCATTTTTAAATTACTTTTTACAAATTTCCTATGTTATTTTTTGACTTCTTGCACATAAATCATTTTAATAATTTCATTTATTTTCAAAACATATTTTTTAACAATTTTTTAACTATCTATATTTTGGAATTTATTTGCTACATTACAAAATACTACAACAAAAATGTAAACCATATAAAATAAACTAAGTATACAAATGAATTGTAACCTTTTAATATACAATTTTTATATTTACTTTTATATTTCCAAATTACAACTAAAATAACTTAATACACAATACTAAATCTATTTTTAAATTGTTTTTTTAACTCAAAAAATTCAAAAAATAATTTAATTACATTTACTTTGATATTTTCCCAAATAATACCTCAAATAACTTAATACACAATACTAAATATTTAAAAAAAATAAAATAAAACTCAACAATTTCAAAAATAAGTAAATTACATTAACTTTAATATATTTTCAAATTACACCTAAAATATCTTAACATACAATAAATAATCTATTTTTAACCTTTTTTTTAACTAAACAATTTAAAAAAAAATCATTTTTTTAAAATATAATTCCAACCATTTTTAAAAAAAAGAAAATAAAAAAATAACGCCTAAAACTATTTTTTTAAAAATTTTCAAAAATCCTAATTCAAAAATTAAAAAAAAGCAGCTTAGAATTCGAGTCCGTAGGGACTGAATTCTCACCTATCCTAAAAACCATGTTATCCTTGTAATTATTATGAACAATATGTTATATGGGTTAATAAAGAAGGAAATCGTGCCAGTGGCGTAAAAAAATCTTGCGGTGACAACCCCTCAAGCCAGGCATAAATTTTGAGAAGTCCCAGCTTGGACATAAGAGAGTTGAAAATGGCTAAAGAAAGGGCTTTTGTCATAATATTTGCTTGTTGATGCTGAGTGCTGATGTGCAGAAGTTTGATGATACCTTGTTTAACTTTTTCTCTAATCAAGTGGCAGTTTATATATATATGCTTAGTCCTCTAGTGGAAGACCTGGTTGGAAGCTATCTAAATGGTAGAGAGATTGTCAAAAGTATAAAAGAGAGGGTTGTTGATGATGAATTATGAGATCTTGCAGGATATGGTGAAACCATTGGATCTCACAAGAGGTGGAAGCAATAACACGATATTCGACCTCCGAAGAACTCCTGAAAACGGTCTGTTGTTTCTTAGACTTCCAGCAAATGGGAGAATTATTAATATAAATTATGTGATTGGTTACAAATCTTCTAGTGAGAGGACATCCAACCTAATCTGAATCACAGAAAGCTTTTAATTGCACACTATTATTAGAGTCAAAGAATATGCCACTTGGATGATATTTTAAGTAATTGAGGATTCTCATGGAGGCACGATGGTGTTAGTTTTTAAATGGTTGAAAAGCCAAGAAGAGGGGGTTGAATTAGCTAGTTTAAAAATTTAGGCTATCTTTGGAAGCTAAAAACCACCTTTAATTGAATCAAAATAGATCACCAAGTTAGGATGCAAACAGTACTGAACTGTACACTTTCAGTCGATCAAAAATAGAGTTAACAGATTGATTTTACTAAACAGATTCTGTTATGGTATAATCAATCGATTGAAACAGAAAAACAGTCGACTGAAATACTGGGAAAAATGCAGAAATGCTAATTTGAATTTTAAACCAGAAACAATGCTCAAGAATGATCAAGACCAGTTCCAAATGATTATACAAACATGCTCAATGTTGCAGATGCTATGAAAACATGCAAGAACATGAAAAAGATGATTAAAGCACAAGTTCTTGAAACTTTAAAATGAAAATGCAAGAGAGAAAGGTTAGAGAAGAGAGGACATCACGAGATTTTATACTGGTTCACTCAAACCTGAGCTACATCCAGTTTGTTAAGGCAACCTTAGCTTGACTTTGCACTATTTTAAAAGTTTTACAAAGTATCCACCCTTACACTTCCAAAATATGCAAAAACACCACAAAAGACTCTTGAATCACACAAGAATCACACCAGCACAGCAAGAACCCTCTTGCAGACTTGGAAAACCACCAGGCACACACACAAAGCTTGAGAAAGATCAAACCTCAGTGGTAGCACATTCTAGCCTACCACAAACCACTTTCTCCAAGCTTCAAACCAATCCAAAAGCTCCAAGAATTGATCCAAGATCAATCTTCAACAGTTGCAACACCTATGATCATGAAGGAGAGAGTTTCAACAAGTTTTCAGAATCAAATCGTGCTTTAAAATGATCAACAGACCTCTCTTTCGAAAATCACAGGTTTTATAATCAAACTGTTACAAAATTCAACAGGTTGATTTTCAAATCAATCAGTTTATTCACTTGACTTAAGTGAAATCAGTTGATTAAAAACTAAATCAACTGATTGAATTTGTTGTAGTTTAAGACTACTGCAGCCAACCTTTTAACCTGTTAAAAAACCATTCAACAGATTAAAAGAGACATTTTAACCTGTTGAAAAACCATTCAACAGATTAAAAACACAATAAAGACCAAACTACAT
>Ga0214545_1011889_pt1 | contig 11730 bp, 7 predicted proteins | sample CNSS4metaG_FD_160064 | JGI IMG/M metagenome (GOLD analysis project Ga0214545, IMG submission 160064) | Root nodule microbial communities from cowpea collected in UCLA plant growth center, Los Angeles, California, USA - CNSS4 | ecosystem: Host-associated > Plants > Roots > Nodule | place: USA... | reverse complement strand
AACCAAGAAAACCACTCTGAAGGTTGAAACTTTGAAAACCCTTCTGGGAATTCTGTTGGCTTCAGATATGGTACAGGGATGGGGTATTTGGAGTGAAAAAGAGGAGAGAGAAAAATAGATAAAGACGTACAGATAGAAAGTACAGGGTAAGAGAAAGATAGGTATGGTTTTTTTTTTTCTTAATTTTTTATGTATGTGATGTGTGTGTGTACTTAGAAGTGAAAAAGGGGAAAGATCTGCTCTTGTGTGCTTGTTTCCAATTAAGGAAGCAAAGAGATAAGGGTATCTCAAATCCAACAAAGGGATGCAACATAAAACATCTGGTTTTTTATATGCATTATCATCCTACACACGAAGAGGATCATCAACTCATCAACTTGGACACCGTAAACCATACAATAAAACTCTCATACCTTGAAAGAAAGCGACCCACACTGTTCATGAGAATTTTTAACAATTTTTTATTCCCAATTGGGTCATCATCACACACCAACTACAATATTCAATACAACAATGATAATCATACAACACAAAGGAAAAGAAACAACACTTCTCACCACTGAATTTACATGAAGAGGAGATACAAGAAGAGGAAAGAGTTTAGAACAGAAGGGGCTAATTACATTACAGAGAGAGAGAGAGAAAAAAAAAGAGGACTATGTATAAATATTACACAGATGAACAAAAGCAAAGTGAGAGTTCTTCTCCAAACCCAGAAAGTCAATCAAGTCCTTGGCCTGAGAAAGAGAATTTGATGGACACCCAAAGGGTTAAATTGACTAAAACTTAGACCTAGGAAAGCCCCCATGTGTGTGTTCTGGTTTGTTCTGGGAAGTTTCACTACAACTTTGAATTTTTTAGGATTTTTGTTTTTCTCTTTCTTGGATAAGTTCAAACTGGCATTGGAAGATTAAGTAAGAGAGAGAAGTTGGTGGGTTTGTAGAGAGAGAGAGAAAAGCAGTTTTTGAAAAATAAAAGTGAAAGCATCAATGAAAACAAAACCTCGTGCCGCTTGCTTCTGAGTCTCACCTCCGGATTTTGTGCCTGCAGCCATTGGTTCTATCCTGAGTGGTGCAACCAAACGGTGTCACAGTCTTTATGATAAAGGAACTCTTACTCAGTAAAACATGATTAAACAATGCACCTCCAATAGAAATTCAGAGAGAAACTCAACTTTACGTGCCAAAATTATATTAATATTACATGATGATAAAAGAAGAAAAACTAAAAACGTAAACTATAATTAATATATATATATTATCTTGCTAGGAAATTGAGGTAGTTGAAACTTGTATCAGTTTGTTGTAAAAATAAATTCAAACATAATCGTATAACCAACACCATAAAATATTGCGTTCCAACTATTTAGTAAAACTGATTAACACCGCACTGACACCACCATAAAACGTGGGAAAAGAATCATATTTGTGTAATTTTTTGACATTTGTTTGTATTCGACTTTGATATAAAAGTAAGCTATGAAAGTATATTAGAATTTTTAGAAAAAGTGTCTTATAAATAATATGATAGGCTTTTTCAAAATTTTCAGATTAAATAATAAGATGGAGTGAAAATTAACTTCAAAGCAGTGATCATATTGTTAGTTAAAAATCCAATGGATAAAATAATAAATTTAAATTACCTTTATAAACTTTTTAGATTTATTTTTTAAATTAAATAATTTAATTTGCATTTTATATTTAAAATAGAAAATTATTGAACAAAATCATTTATAATATTTAAATGTGATTTATAATTATATAATAAAAATAATAATAATAATTTATAAAAAGATTTGCATACATATTTTATATTCTTATTTTATTCTTAATTATATTTAAATTAAAAATATATATATTTCGATATTAAAAGGTAACTTGATGCACATTTCAACTCTGTCACGTGTTCCAAATCACTCATATCTCTCAACAACATAAATACTACAAACCATCTACTATTGCTTAGGTAATAATGATTATTAATTTTACTCTTTTACCCCCAATTTTTTAAAATTTTTAAATTATATGTAATACATTATTAAGAATTAATAAAATTTAAATTAAGTAAATTTTAATTTTTCTTTATAAAATACAATATAATATTAATAAAATATAAAATAAAATATATTAAAGAATAAAAAACATTAGATATTATTTATTTTTTCTTTTATTTATTTTTAGTTTTTCTTAGATTGTATTTGTTTTTTTATTTTCACATGTTTTCTTTTATTATCCAGAAAAAACAGGAAGTTAAACATAAAGTTCTCTAGTTTCTTATATATTCTCTTTCATTATTGAAGAAAAAAAAATTCTCCCTTGTCTCACTTGATAAAGAAATATTAATTTAAGAGTTAGTATTTGTTTTTAGTCTCATTAGCCTTTTGTATATTATCTTTTGTGAGTATAAAAGGATTAGTAATGTATTATGTGACTTAATTATCATAAATTAATAAATTTATTTCTTTAAGAGTGATAAAAGGGAAGTTACATACAAAAAAGATCAATTTAACTTGATTGTTCAATTAGATAAGTCAACATTATTTTTAAGCTATCAATTAGAATGGGATCTATATTTAATATACAATCTCAAAACTATAATTTCTTAAAGAGAAACATCCAAAAAGATTTCAATATTAATACTAAATTATATACTCTTGTCATGTTAGTGACAATAATTAAATATGTAAATTTTAAGCATATTATTTTGACCCTCCAAAATTTATTTATACAATTATAGTGAAAAAATTATAGTATGATAATGAGGTAAAAAATAAAAATAATTATATAAAATATATCAAAATTGTATTCTACATGATAAATATAAATATTAAAAAATTATCAAATGTGTGTCTCAGAAACAATTTTAAAGACTATTGAATGAAATTGTACAAAGAAAAAAAATGTATAATTAAGGGTATGATAAGATGAAAAATATCTTAGAGATCTAAGAAAACTTTTCAAATATCAACATAGTCAATGGTTGAGAAGTAACGAAAATTGTTTTAACGAAACAAAAAAGTTCTTCAAATGAAACAAAAATTAATAACAATATAGTAAAGAAGATAAATTTTTTATATTACCTAGTAAATGAAAGGTTTATGCTATTGAACAATTAAACTAGGAGTGTTAAACATTGTCACGTGGAAGGAAAACATACAATAAATAAAAGTTAAAAAAAAACAGAAATAATAAAATGTGAGACATGAAAAATATTTAATTGACATACATTATTTGAACATAATTGCATAAATGTTATGACAGGATGAAAACTACATTGGAGATGTGAATTAATTTCATGACAAACCAAACAATTAGAAGAAATAAAAAACAGAAAGTGTGTAGTAATATATGTAATATATATATATATATATATATATATATATATATATATATATATATATATATATATATATATATAAAAGGTTACGGGGATATGACAAGGATGGGCGGATATGTACATCATATACCCATCTTCATACCTAATTGAAAAAGTCGAGGATTCCCAATACTCATACCTAGTCAATACGAGGATTTTCGTTAAAACGGGGACGAATTCGAGCAATACCCACGGGGCAAATTTATTTGTCATCTCTAGTCATAAGGTTGGGGTGATGAAAATAACATGTCTTGAAAAGTTCCACATTACTTGGGATAACCAAGGGGGTGGGTGTTAGTGACTATATAATGGGCTCTAAGTCCATGATGTTCCTTGTCTTGAGTCAAAGACACTTCAAGCTTGTATTTGACTCTTCTTATTCTTTTTTTCTTATACTCTTGTAATAAAAACGTTGTGAGGTTTGGGTTAAATTATTACTTTGGAGAGTCTAGGTGTACTCGGGGTCAAAGGGCATAAGAGAGTTGTTTATGTGCTTCTTTGTGTTTATTTTATTTCTCTATTAATAAAGTGATTCTCGAGGGTTTTTGTTGGCATCCCGCAGCGGAATGTTTAAGCGTTTGGACAAAAACCAAGAGGGGGGTGAATTGGTTTTAAGTAATAAAATTAATACTTTAAAATTTTTTCAAAATTTATCGATTAAATCAAATATTAATTTCTTTAAACACAATAATAGATGAAATAAATAAATAGAGAAGAAGATTGAACACAAGTATTTATATTGGTCCGGATCAAAAGACCCTACGTCCAGTTGTTAATCTCTCAAAAAGGAGATTAACTAAATCACTAACAAATATCAAATTACAATCAGATAATAAAAGAGTAAGGAAAGAAAACACCTCTCTTGAACACACAAGAGATGAACACCTTTCTCTGAATCACACATAAAACCTTGACCTTAGCTTTCCTAGCAATAGCAGCACTCAATCTCCTAGAAAACCTCTCAGGAAAAGTTATCGCTCTACCCACACTAGGTTTTTCAAAGCTTCTTTTGAGAACACTCAGAGAACTCTATTTGCAGTCACAACACTAGCACTCTAGCTTCTCAAAAAGGTAAGTTAGAAGTAACTCTGATGTTCCTTAAATAGGGGTTCCAAAAATTAGGTCAAAAACTGAACAGTCGTGCCCAACTGACCAGGATAATCGATTATCCCTAGTAATAATCGATTATTCCAGTGTGTTTTCTGAAAACAAATTTTTAAGCAGATAATCGATTATCAGAGGTGATAATCGATTATTCTAGTGCTTTCCTGAAAAAATTAACTCAACTCAGGATAATCGATTATCACTTTGATTTTTCGAGAAATACTAGAATTTTCTTTTTGCATAGTGATTCTAACTATTCTAATTACACTTTACAAGATAGCTTTAAACATAATGACACATGTTCTTCATATTGACTTCTAGATGGTTTTTAGGCTTCTTTTATCATCATCAAAATCTTGCTTCAATATTTAGACTTGTATTTGCTTTTGCCAACAGTTTTCCAAACAGTGGTATCAAGAGCTATGGTTCGGTAGGATTTTTTCTTAGTATGCTCTATGGTTGCAGCGTAGTTTGATCTTCCACATCAGAAACGATTAATTTCTTGTTGTTGGAGAATCATCCTTGGTTGCTGAAGTTGTAATGAGAAATTTGATGGAAGGATCATTGTTAGTGTTATGTTGAAACAGTGAATCTACAGCTGGGTTCGTGGAGGTGCAAGGATTGTAAGTCGTGCTGGATCTGTAATGGAGTTCGCATGTGCCAAGATGCTCCTGGATCTACGAAGGACGTCATAGTTGGTGCTCGCATGGCTCGGTGAGTAATGTCAATGGAGATCTGATCTGTGTGAGTTATAGTTTGTTGCATGTGCGTGGAGGAAGTGCTTTACGGTTTACAGATCGGCTTCGACAATAGTAAATGAAGATCCTATGTCGATAGGTGTTGCGTCTCCGGCAAGGGAGTCAGACGACATGGTGGCTGCAAAGTGCAGATGTTCAATCTGTGGCTCATCGCAATGTTTTCTGGTTTTGAATCGTGGGTTGCGACATGGTTCCAATGAAGGGTGTATGGTGTTTATGCATGAGCATTGACTAATATTTATGCAAGTTGTGTGGTGATTATACATAAACATTAGTTATAATTGATGTAGGGTGCATGAAAATTCTTGGGATGATTTGATTCCAAGTGGAAATTCTTGGGATAATTTGATTCCAAGTGGCAATTCTCGTGACTACTTGATTCCAAGTGATACTCCTTATGGTAGATTATGATTGATGGTATAGGAATGAAGATATGTTTATTTTAATCAAGGTGGAAAATGTTGGCCGAATGAAAATAACATGTCTTGAAAAGTCTCACATCGCTTAGGATAACAACCAAGGGGTGGGTGTTAATGACTACATAATGGGCTCTAAGTCCATGATGTTCCTTGTCCTGAGTTAAAGACACTTCAAGCTTGTATTTGACTCTTCTTATTCTTTTTTTCTTATACTCTTGTAATAAAAACGTTGTGAGGTTTGGGTTAAATTATTACTTTGGAGAGTCTAGGTGTACTTGGGGTCAAAGGGCATAAGAGAGTTGTTTATGTGTTTCTTTGTGTTTATTTTATTTCTCTATTAATAAAGTAATTCTCGGGGGTTTTCCCAACAGTGGTATCAAGAGCTATGGTTCGGTAGGATTTTTTCTTAGTATGCTCTGTGGTTGCAGTGTAGTTTGATCTTCCACATCAGAAACGATTAATTCCTTGTTGTTGGCGAATCATCCTTGGTTGCTGAAGTTGTAATGAAAAATTTGATGGAAGGATCATTGTCAGTGTTATGTTGATGCGGTGAATCTGCAGCTGGGTTCGTGGATGTGCAAGGACTGTAAGTCGTGCTGGATCTGTAATGGAGTTCGCATATGCCAAGATGCTCCTACATATGTGAAGGACGTCACAGTTGGTGCTCGCATGACTCGGTGAGTAATGTACAATGGAGATCTGATCTGTGTGAGTTATAGTTTGTGGCATGTGCGTGGATGAAGTGCTTTACGGTTTACAGATCGGCTTCGACAATAGTAAATGAAGGTGCTACGTCGATAGGTGTTGCGTCTCTAGCAAGGGATTTAGACGACATGGTGGCTGCAAAGTGCAGATGTTCGATCTGTGGCTCTTCGCAATGTTTTTTGGTTTTGCATCGTGGGTTGCGACATGGTTCCAATGAAGGGTGTATGGTGTTTATGCGCGAGTGTTGACTAATATTTATGCAAGGTGTGTGGTGATTATACACGAGCATTAGTTAGCATTGATACAGGGTGCATGAAAATTCTTGGGATGGTTTGATTCCAAGTGGAAATTCTTGGGATAGTTTGATTTCAAGTGGCAATTCTCGGGACTACTTGATTCCAAGTGATACTCTTTATGGTGGAGTATGATTGTTGGTATAGGAATGAAGATATGTTTATTTTAATCAGGACGGAAAATGTTGGGCGGATGAAAATAACATGTCTTGAAAAGTCCCACATCGCCCAGGATAACAACCAAGGGGTGGGTGTTAGTGACTATATAATAAGCTCTAAGTCCATGATGTTCCTTGCCCCGAGTCAAAGACACTTCAAGCTTGTATTTGACTATTCTTGTTCTTTTTTTTTATACTCTTATAATAAGAGCGTTGTGAGGTTTAGGTTAAATTATTACTTTGGAGAGTTTGGGTGTACTTTGGGTCAAAGGACATAGGAGAGTTGTCTATGTGTTTATTTTATTTCTCAGTTAATAAAGTGATTGTTGAGGGTTTTTCCCAACACATAACACGTATTTGTTGTATTCATATGTTTAATGTTTTTATAGAGCCAAAATCACTCTACAAAGATACTTCAAGAAGCTCCTCTTCTCACCTTTCCGTCTTTGATCTGAGATGTTCCTTTTTCACTTCTAAGTATTCCTAGATGTGTATCGTTGAGATATCGTCCCAATCTAAGAAGGAGGTGTGCTTGCAAAAGATAATAAATATTGTAATGAATACATAATCATTTACTTTGTGAGTAGTTGCTACATTTGTTAATCTGTTTAGGGTTGGTTTCGTTAATATGTTTTTTGCCTTAACCTATGCTAATTATGCTTGATCTTTATTAACTTTGACCAAAATGTTCTTGCCAGCATGATGCCACTTTATCTGGTTCGAGATGATCTCGATCTTATATAATACACTAGTCTCCAAAACTCGATATAATCTAGATAAAAGTCTAAATATGTAAAGAAAATTTATGTTCTTTGGTCACTTCTTTCTCTTTATACAAGTATAGGTACATTATATTCCATATCAACCCATAAATACTACACATGGCCCAAATCTGGCATATTGGTGTTATCGGTGATAATATTCCCTAACTTTATTGATTTGTTATTCAATTTTTTTTCTATCATTAATCCTTAATAAGAATTCTTTTGTTTATATCGTTATTATAATTAATTCTAAGGATTAAATATGTTTGTAGTCTCTTAACTTTTAATAAAAATTAGAATTAGTTCAATTCTTTAAATTTTGACTTAATTTAGTTGTTTAATTTTATAAATACGTAAATTTAATTTTTTAACAAAATTTTCTCAAATTAATTTTCTAGTTCAATTATGCATGTACATGACACTAATTTCTCAATTTATATATTAGACTTGTCAAATTGACCCACTTCTCAAGGTTTGGCTTTGCTCCACGTGGGTTGGGGCTAGAAAAGCCCACAGGACCAAAAAGCCCCTCATTGAAAAAGCCCATAGGGCCAAAAAGTCCACAAAAGCCCTATGGATTAGGGCTAGCCCATGGGCCTTTTTTTTAGAAAAAAAAATTCATCTTGAATACAAGAAAAAATATAAATAATTGAATAGAAAACACAACAAAACACCATATGCATCTTCACTATTTTGTAGTCTTGTTCCAATTAAACAAAAGTTAACATTTATAGAGGAATACAACGTATGAACAACAAAAATCAACATTGTTCTAATGGACGGAACACAAATTTAATTATAGAACTGAACCAGGCATAGCATAACCAATACCATACAAAGCATCTCTTAATTCTAATGGATCAATTTTTCCACTTTTGTCTTTATCATATCTCTTGAATATGCCCTGCAAAATTGAAGTAGCACATTCAAAGACAATTACATTGATGAAGATCGATCATAAAACATAATCTATTTAACTTTTTTTGGTAGTAAAAGTCGAGACACCATCAAAAGTATTCAGTATAATAAAGCTCACGATTTAATGAAGTACTTTTCAGCATAAATCCACCCATCAGGCAAAAACATAAAACAGTTTTATACAGTTAAAAAAACTACTTAATTAGCACATGAATTAAACACAAATTTCAAACTTTATGAGTGTCCAGAATTACCATAAACTATTATATTTGTCTACTCTTTTATTTATGAGTGGATTATTTCTTTTATTTTAAACTTTTACTAAATGCCAAGAGCATTTCATACAACATTTATGTATGTTATGTCCAGAATTACCAAAATAGCAAAGATCGCCACTTGGGTATCATGCCTAATTTACACTAATGGATCACAAATCTGCATACATGTTTTTCTGACATGGCATCTTCAAAATAGTGATGTTAGGCATAAAATAAATGACTATGTGGTTCACAGCATGCCAACAACTAATAACAAGCACAAGGGAAGAAGTTACTATTGGTGGATCAAAAATTAAACTTTGTTAATGGTAAAGTTGGGTCATTTAATCATAACATACAACTAGGCATATATCAAAGAATTAAACACCAAATATATTGACATAATGGATTAAGTGTGTAACAGAACGTGAAGAAGTGTCATTGTTGATGACTTTCAATATCTTCAAGTTTAGATTCATCAATGATTCCCTCATTGCCAAAAATATCTTCAACAACTTCATCTATTACAACCAATTGAAATACAATCAAACAACTAGTCTAGAGTTAATTATTTAATGTAAAGTAATTTTAAAAATAATAACATATAAACTTACCACTAGGATTTTCAGAAAATTCATACAACCAATTTTGAGTACAAATCAACATTTGCACATGTTTAGGAAGAATAGAGCTTCTATATTTTGGAAGAACACGCCCACCTTTACTAAAGACCGACTCTAATGCCACTATAGTAATGGAAATACTAAGCACATCTCGAGCCATTATAGACAGTATAGGAAATTTTTTCTCATTAGTCTTCCTATATTTGAGTACATCAAAATCTTCATTGTCTTCATCATCATCTATTGTTGGTTCATCTAAATAAACATTTATCTCGTTCTTGCCAACAATAGATTTTGATTCATTCTGATACATTTTAAAATCCTACAATGAACACATATTAAAAAAGAACAAAAAAATATAAAAATAATGAAAACTAGGTATAAAATGCTTATAGAAATAATCCTTGATCTCTTCAACTTTCTTCCTTCGATATTGGATTGAGACATTGAGATGGATTCAGTTGGTGATTGGGAAAGAGAAACACCATGGATAGACAAGTTCTTTACATATTCTTTAAAATGGAACAATAATTACAGAGAATGATTGAATCCACTATTTTTTCTCAAAAGGGGCGTGAGAAATGTAGTTTGGCCACCAAAGCAGAAAAGCAACCCTCAACAAAAATAAAAACAAAGAAAAAAGAAGACTCACTGGAAGTGAAATTCAAATGCGAAAGTGGGTTTGTTATACGAAGAACGTATTTGACGAGTTCTCAATATAGAAGAGAGCGACGAGGTTAGTGGCGATGTTCGTGGAGGCTCGTGGGTGAGAAGAAGTATTAGGGAAAACTTTCAATTCACAGAAAGAAAAAGAGTGTTCAATGTATTTGATGGAGGAGAAGACAAAAGAGACGAGGTTATGAGTGAGAAGAAGTTTCGAGGACTTTCAATTTGTAGAGAGAAAAAGACATTTTATTAAAAAGGGGCTAAACCCATACTAATCATATCCCAACTCATTTTAGTCGAAACTTTTGTTGTCGGAGACTTTTAGAAAGCCCCTCATTAGGTGGGTTATTAAAATGGAGTTTAATTTTAAAGGGGTTGAGATTGACCCATGGTGGATTAAAATAACAGGTCTACTGTATATTATCATTTCGTAACACACATTTGTTGTATTAATATTTTTACCATTATATTCCATCTCGACCGGCAAATACAAATGCTATGAGGCCAAATCAGGCGAGTAATTCACGCATATTGATGTTTTTGGTGATAATTTTCACCACCTTTATTGATTTATTGTACAATTTTTTTCTATTATTAATCCTCAATAATATGAATTCTTTTTTTTCTTATATATACTGTTATTCTAATTCTAAAATAATTTTTACTTTTATATTTTATTTTACGTTCAGTTTATTTTTGTTAATTCTTATCTACTAATATGTTGTTATCAAACTTCTTTTAAACAAATTATGTTTTAAAAATATCGAGTTATTTATTTTTCTCAATTTTCATATTTTATATGTACGAAGTTTATGTTTTTCTTATTTTAAAGATCAGCGTTTGAAAAAATAACAGTGAAACTGTTTTTAGCATAGCCCATTTACATTTTTAAAATTAATTTAATTCATTTAAATTGAAAATGCATCTAAATTGCTAGTATAAACTCATAAACTTTTATTTATTTTTAGTTGAAATAATTTATCTTTTATCTTCAAAGTTTCGCCGAAAACAATATTATTCATATTAATGATTGTTTGTCTTATTCACTTAATGAGACTTCAAGGCAAAAAATACTAAAATGAGGGAAGAGTTATTCAAATGAAGTATGGTTTTGGCATTAAATAGTCGGATACCTCAAAAGCTAAACAATTAATAAATTGTTAAATATATTTTTAGTACAAAAATTTTAATAAAAATTAGGATTTATTTTTATTTTAAATATTTATTCAATTCGATGTCAAACTTTAAAAATAAATATCAAATTTTAAAAATAAATAAATATATATATATATATATATATATATATTAATATTTTTTATACGTGACAAAAGTGTTTTCGCATAACACGTTTAAGTTGCTTAGTGTTTTTAACACATTTTTAAACACTTGTATGTTTAGAATATCATTTAATAAATTAAAAAATATTAATACAGTTGGATTAAAATAAATTTATTCATTCCATTTTAATTTTTAAAAATTAAAATATAAATAAATTTTAATTTAGTGTTCAAGTTTAGAATTAAAAACATGTTTAAATCTTTAATTAAATATATTCTACACAAAAAATAACAAGTTAAGCACTAAGCTCACGTGTTAATATAACTATAATAAATAAATAAAATTATTGGAACGTGATAAGTTGAAATAAAACAAAATATATCGAACAAAAACATCTTATATAATTGGAATT
>Ga0214545_1011886_pt1 | contig 11737 bp, 6 predicted proteins | sample CNSS4metaG_FD_160064 | JGI IMG/M metagenome (GOLD analysis project Ga0214545, IMG submission 160064) | Root nodule microbial communities from cowpea collected in UCLA plant growth center, Los Angeles, California, USA - CNSS4 | ecosystem: Host-associated > Plants > Roots > Nodule | place: USA... | reverse complement strand
ATTTTCTCTTACTAAACCCCACATGCATTTTATTGATTTTCTTTACTTCTTTCAAGGGAAATACAACTTGAAAAAAGTATTTAAAGTATCTTTGTGCTGTTTACTTAAAAAACAAAAAAAAAAAAACAAGAGAAGAGAAGAAAATAGGTATATGAACAACTTTAGATATTTCAATTTTCAACAATAAGCTATTTCATATTGGAGAGTATATATCTCATAAAAATATAATTTCTTTTATATTTTTTGTATGACAATTTATTATAAAGAAGGAACCATGTCGATTAGGAAAGAGTTACATCAGTAGAGTATCTTTCATCAAGTGGAACTGCAGCAATTCAAAGATCGATCATTTGGAGGCTGAATTTGTAAATAAATGTGTCAACATGTTTGGGGTCACGCTTTGAATAGTGTCACAGAAGGACATTAAAAAAAAAAGGCAAAGTTCCTGAAAGTGGTATCAACAGCCTCACCAGCCAAAGGCAGAGATCGACAAAGAACAGTTAAGCATGTGAACGAACGACCAAGAACCAAAGGTAACAGTTCTGAGATGCTAATGAACCCTACAATGAATGAAATTTGGTAACACTTTTATTTCAATTAGTAACCGAAGTATGCACTCATTGGTCTCGATACATAAGATCAGCATAGCTTTAACAAAAATAAAGAAAAAGAGTGTATGTGCAAAGAAAACCAAAATGCTGGCTCCAATTTACAGAACGAGTGTGAAGAAATGCTCCAATTTACTCAAAAAGCAATTGGGACAACATCTTATTAAACAACCACCCTCCCTTTTCATTCTCTTCTTTTGCCTGGCTTCTCTGTATCCTTCCAAAGCTTCTTTCTGCAAAGGAAGGCCTTCTCTTGTTTCTGTGCTATTCTATTAATGGCTTAAAGTCTCAACATTTTGGAAGATCATTTGGTGGGGGTATCAGTGATTCGTTAGGACCTTTCCCATTGTCCACCAAGAATGCCATCTTTAACCCCCATGTTGTGTGCACCTCGAAATGGCAGTGCAAGAACCACACTCCTGTCAAATATATGAAACTAGTTCAAGTTAATATGAAGAGATTAGCACCGCATAATCATTAGCCTCAACATTTTTTGAATCCGTCGTAGGACTCGGTTCAAATTTTGATCGTGAATGAGTTCAAGACGTTTTACCTGGATTATCTGCTCTGAATCTGAAAGCAACCCATCCTCCAGTTGGCACTCCAATTGTGTTCCTCTCAACAGGATCTACAAGGTTAAAGCTACTTGCATCTGTTTTGGGATCATAGTTTCCTACGCCTGACCCAACAACAAAGAAATTGAATCCATGAAGATGAATTGGGTGGCTCTCGGGAGCAATGACTCCAGTATCCTGCAAAACAACCTGAACTGTGGAGTTGAACGGTAGCCTGTAAACCTTGGTGCCATTTGTGGTCTGGGAACTCGCCGCCGCCGGAGTCGCTGTGTAGTTGTAAACTTGAGGAGGGTTGCCGGGGAAATCAGTGGTGAACACCCCCGGAGTGTTGAAGTAATGTGCTTGAAGCAATGCAGTGGTTGGCATCACAAATGTCACATTATTGACGGCAGCCACTACTCTACTTCCATTTCCAGCTTTGCAAGATGGACAAGGGTTAATCCCCAATCCAACAGTGAAGAGAAGTGAGTGATCAACTGTTGATGGAACATTTGCAGGGTATTTCTTGGAATTAAGGCTTTTAAGAGCCTTGGTGAAATTGTTGGCAACTTGTGTGGCATTTCTTGGAGGAGGTGTGGTGAGAATTGTAGGAGTGGTGGCAAGAGTTCCAGTGTAGTGCAAAGTGGCTGTAGCAGTGAAATTATCCACAGCTACCACTGGAGAATCCATGAAAGTAGAGGCTACAATTGTGTATTTACCAGAATTTTGGTCAGTGGTTAAAAGGGCATTGGTGGTTTGGCCAGGAGCTACTAAAAGAGTGTCAGTCTTGAAAGGTTTTACATATGAGGCATCAACTTCAACCACAGTGAATAAATGGCCAGCAATTTTGAAAAAAAGCTCCTCATTGAGTGCAGCGTTGATGATTCTCAATAGGTAGGTCTTGCCACTTTCCACAGGAAGCTTGTACACATCTGCTTATATTTCATATTCAACCAAGCATATCTGTAGTTAGTAGCACTTGAGGAAAATTGAAAACCATAGAAGTGAAAAGTAGCACAACATATATACCTTGTGTGGAACAATTAGCCACAGAAACAGTCCCTGGAAGTCCATTGATGGTGTGAGCATCTGAGACATTTGGTGCTAATCCTGATTTAAGAGCTTCATTGATAACATCTTCAGTATCAGACTTCCACCATTCTCCTACAGTTTATCACCATAATGATTATAATTTTAAATGGTTATGTTGAGGACTAATAAATGAGTGGAGGACAGTGGCTAAAGATTTGATTTTTTTACCTAATATTACCACCAACTCTTTATCTGGTTTGGGGAAAGGGTATGGCACACCACGCTTTGGCAAGATAACTATGGCACCATGGAGAGTTGACCTTAGCCAATTAACATGAGCGTGCCAAAGAAGTGTTCCTCTTTGTCCTGTAAGGGTGAAGTTGTACACATATGATTGTCCTGGAAGAATTGGGCACTGTGTGATGTATGCAGGCCCATCAGCCCAACCAGTTCTTATCTGTCTCACACCATGCCTGCCCAGATGTTATAGTCTTCCACTTAGAATTCAATATTTTGCTTAGTATTGGATAATATTAATTTGTGTATTTATTATGATGATTGACTCTCAAATCATAGCTACATTTTTTTTTCTCCACAGTACTTCTTGCATCTAAATTGAAGCAATAAAAAAATGAAGTCTCACCAATGGATAGTGACATTGTGGTTGACAAGGTTTCTTACATTGACCAGCACTGTATCATCTTCCCTGGCATAAAGAGTGGGTCCTGGGAACTTCCCATTAACGGTGACAATGGATTTGCTTGAACACAGTCTAGTGGTATTCTTCAGCACCACCTGCACCCATTACCAGAACAAAGTAAACTCCTTTACCACTTGGCTTGAGTAAAAATTTACTTAAACTATATCTTAGTTTGATGTACTTACATTGAAAGAATACTATAATGGCATACTTACATTGAATTTGTAGTGCCTGACTTTGCACTCAACCAAAGGAGGAAGAATGCAAGCAATGAAAAACAACATTCTAACCCAAGAGTCCATTTTGTTCAGTCTTCACAGCCCTAGCTCCTGACTCTTTGTTAAATAACTTATATTTGTCTTATAACTTATTATGTGCTTAAGTGCATTCATGCATGAGTTTCCAAGGCACCCTTATATAGGCTGAAATTGCTTCCTCCTGGTTCTTGCTGTTTGGTTTTTAGGTGAATGATGGAGGCATATACTTGGAAACTAAGGCTTAGGGGGAAAGAGAAAGAAAACCATGTTAACTCATTATTTCTTGCATGTCACATAAAGTTTTGCAATGGAAATACATATGTATGTTCTTCTGGAAGTTTTTTTTCTGATAAATACAGCTCCTAGAGGTATTTAGTTATTTGGTTTGTATTCTGAACTTCAAATATTTCTTTCTTTTGCCCCCATTAATTAATAAATATTAAGCTAAAAAGTTGTTAACCAATTACTATACAGAAAACTTGTTACTGTCGCAAAACCATTCGTCATTTTGGGCTGAATACCAGCCTTTTATATGCAAGCTAGTGCCTGAAGCCGGAAGTTATGCAGAGTTTAACAGAAATTTTTCATTCTTTTATTTGGTGAACTATAACTAGCATTGAGTGATATTAGAATTCTATAACAAATTTTTGAATAATTTTATAATTTATTGATTAAACTTGTATTGTTTAATGTATTTTGATTTTTCAATTCTTACAGCAGTTTAGATAAGAATTGTAATTTTTTTTACGTGACATAACTTGCTATAATACAATGCAATTACTCATTAATACCATTAGTTTCTTCTGTTCACCCTTATTTAAGTTTCAATATTTTGTTAATTCTCTGACCATGTTAAAGTAATTATTGATTTCAATAGTATTGTATCATTTTTTGGGTTTGAGTTGTATTATAACTTATATTGAACGAAAATTGCACTTTTATTCTTTTCTACTTTTTACATTTATATTTAACAAATGGACGATGAATCAATGAAAAGCACATGACACTAAATATTTTCAGTTTAAAACTTTTATACTGTAAGTCTTTGTTTCTATAAGAAATCTAATCATACTTAAGCAGGACCAACAAACATAAAAGTGACTTCTTCTATAAGCAACTAGTTTACTTCACCGCCGTATCAGTAACTACTTACAGTATAGTAATATATTGCAATATAGTTACTTTATAACTGATAATGAAACTGACTATAAACTTAATCCTTTTATAAATTGGGCAAGATTGATCAGTAAATATTGTAAATTAAATTTCGAAAACCAACCGATTTCTTTCAAAACTAAATTTACATGAATCAAGTTAGATATACCCGCGTAACACATGTATTATTTTATTATTGTGTACGTGTGTAAGCAAGTATTTTTTTAATAAGCATACTATTATATTAATAGGTAATGGTATTTTGTTAAATTTATATAAAATATAAATTTATATTATTAAAAACAAAATGAAATGAAGAAAAAATTAAAAATAATTGTTAATCAATAAAAATAAATGACAAAAAATAGACAATTTTATAAAAAATATATAAAAATAACAATTATTTTTTAAGAATTTAACAAATAATTATATTATAAAGGATAAAATTGAAATCACGTGAAAAACAAAAATTTTCTTTATATCTATTTATAGATAAAGGACAGGAACTTTTACATTAATAATAATATTTTTTATTATAAATATATATTATATGTACACAAAATAAATTTCAATTTATATTTAATAAACAAAAAAAATAACTACATAAAAAAATAAATTATCCAGTTATATCTTTATTTCAAGTATACATTAATATTTGTATTTAAAAATAATTTAGTTTTTTTATATTTAAATAACTTAAAACATATATAGGAAAATAATAATTAAATAAAAAAATGTTTCAAATGAAATAAAAGTATATCAGAATAATTTATTTAAAATAAACAACAATATTAAGAGATATGTATTTTTATATCTTAAAGTATACTTATTGTGTGCGCGGATGGGTGTTTAATTTTTAAAAGTCAAGTTTCATTTAATAATATATTTTGTTTAATTTTTAAAAGTCAAGTTTCATTTAATAATATATTTTTAATATCTATGTAATCCTGGTAATTATAACAAATATAAAGATGATAAAGTTAATGATATAAAATAATTGTGATAACGATTGTAATAATAATGTGATTATCTCCTTGTTATGACGATAATGATAGTAGAAATGATATATATGAAGTGAAAATGACAAGGGTGATGGTATTAATAGGAAAAAGGGCAAGTGATGAGATGGTTATAACATGGTAAATAAAGAAGTCGATTATCCGGTTCCGATCCCAGTGTCCTTAAATAAATAAAAAAATACGCGGCACAAACTACAGAAAAAAACATATAATCAATTAAGAAAATTACTTTACCGTTTTTATTTTCAAAAATCATCCTAGTAACAAAGAAATAAGATTAACACAAGAATATAATGTGAAAATTTCAAAATCATAAAAAAATCACACTCACTAAAGAATAATTACTATGTGTAAATTTATACAACATATAGAAAACACTCTTAACCTTTTGATCGCAAGTATATCTACACCCTTCAGAATAAGAATTTAACTACATCTCACGACACTTTACACTATACAATAGAAGATAAAAAAGTCAAACACTAACTTAAAATGTCTTAAACTTACTTTACTACACAAGAGAAGATAAAAAAGTTAAACACTAACTCAAAGTGTCTTAAACTTGGGACAAGAAACATCATAGATTTAGAGCTCATTATACATTTACTAACACCTACCTCCTAAATTATCTAGGTGATGTGAAACTTTTCAAGACATGTTATTTTTATCGGTCCAAGACAAACATAATGATAAAATAATACCAAATAATTATAACTAGAGTAAAGTAGGATGATGAATAATTAAAGTAAAATATAATGATTATCATATCTTATACATTGTATAGAACTATCATAACCCAAACGACTTTTATATACTTCATTTTATTATTGATAAAAACAAGTTAATGAGCTAACGTGATCAATTTAAGTTTATTATTATTATTAGGGTTAAATATGTTTTTGGTCTCTTAACTTTCAGTGAATTTTGGAATTAGTCCATTTTGAAACTTTGGACCAATTTAGTCCTCCATCTTTTGAAATGCGTGGATTTAATCCTTTTAATCAAATTTTGTTAAGTTTATTTGACATTTCAAGCGTGTTTCATAATAGTATTTGACTTAATATTAAAGCAAAAATGTGTCAAACAGTATAAACAACTCAAATACAATCCTGAAATGCGTACAAAACATCCAATAAACTAACCAAAATTTGATTAAAAGGACTAAATCCACGTATTTCGAAAGATCAAGGACTAAATTAGTCCAAAGTTTCAAAATGGACTAATTCCAAAATTTACTAAAAGTTAAAGGACCAAAAACATAGTTAACCCTTATTATTATTATTATAAATCTAAATGGTGATTATTAATGAGTAAAGATATGATTAAGGCGAAGGAACTAGAAGATGGTTACTTATGTGGAATGCTTAGATCACAAATTAGAGTGTAGTTGAGAAATGGCTTTCAGGAAGCAGATTGTATGAAATGTACACATCATGAATTGTTGTTCAAACCAATAATCTAAGTTTTGGGAAGTAAAAGCTCTGTCACCTTTTTCAGCTTCTTTTTCCATCTTTTTTGTTTGGGTAAGTAACAGACAAACACAAATGTCACACATTGGTTTACTCAGTAATTAGTAAAGTTAAAGAAAGATGATAATTATGAATTTAGGTTTATGGTCAACAACTGGTTACAAATTAGTCTACCTCATGCAATTGCTTCCTAACACCAAAATGATAGTAGGAGCTTTATTCTTTGAATATCTAACATTGATTGCAGATAAAGTCTAAACCAAAGAGATGAAAAGATGGATCATCTCTTTTTCTGTTTCATAATTTATGATCCTTTTTATTTTCGTCACTCTATACTATATATAGTAGATGTTGCTTTTTTCATTATGGGTTTGTTTCGAAGTTAAATAAATGTGATTATTTAGAATTGTATTTATTAAGAATTTAAGTAAGAGTTTAAGTTATATATATATATATATATATATATATATATATATATATATATATATATATTTTGTAAATGATAAAGTTGAGTAAGAAAATCTATGAACCTAGATTTTGCGTTAAAGAGATATATATTATTTTATATGTATGAGTTAGACTCTTTATATAATAAGTGTTGGGAAATTATCCACTAAAAAATAATTTTTTTTCGACGAAAGTACAACTACACAGGAGAACAGAAAAATATAAATAAAAACATATAAAAAATTTAATTATAGTACAATTTTTTTGTGAACAAAAATTTAAACTTTTCATAGTGTAATTTTTTTGTGCACCGAAATTGCAAACTCTTCATAGTACAATTTTTCTGATAAAAATTGCAAACCTTGCAATGACACACAACTACCCAAACCCCTCGTACATCCAAGAGACCTATTGAATTATGATAATAATTTTAAAACTAACTTTTTACTTTTATAGTATTTTTCTACTACTTTCTTCATATTACTCTATATGAAATTTTGATAAACACCCGCTTGAAAACCATGATAAATTATGTCTCTCTCCAATAAATTTTGTAAAAGACCAAATCAGGAGTTAACAAAATGTTTCTGAACTAAAAAAAATGATTGTGTGTAGTATATGAAGTTAAAAAAGTTTCCTTTAAATTCTACTAAAATATTTATACTTTTTAAGGAGAAAATTATTTAGAAAAATATATGTTTTTGCTAAGCTCTTCACCAAGCATTACCATGGGAGAGGGTGCAAATATATCTGACATTCTGAATTAAAATAGAAGTTTACGGAAGGATGTCATAATATAATTAAGATTTTAATGAAAATAATATATTACTTTTTTCTTTTCATAGTTATACAATCATTTCTAGTAACACCTTTTACCAATAAATATTCAGCCATTTTAAGTATTATTAATATTAATTATTTTTCTAAACCAACCCCTTCAATAGTATTTTTTTTGTTTAGAATTTCATGTTTAAAAGTTTTTTCCTACATTTATGTGCAAAATTTCTAAAACAAATAACCTAATAAGTCAGTTTTAAAATACAAATTTGGATAAAAAAAATTGTATTTTAAAACACGATTAATAACAAAAAATAAGTAGTATTTAAGATGTTATTATCTCTTTCTTAATACAGACTAATAATAGAAGTACTGTTTCAAAAACATTATTCCCAATGAAAGTGTCTCTTTAGAGTGAGATTTCACTAGTAAGGTCATGTTGCTGATTAAGTGTATCTGAAATGTTTTTGATGATGTCCATAATAGCATGACAATGGTTAACATGACATCTGTGTGATAATATGAAAATGTTAATCTGCTGTCCTGATAGTCGACTAGCCAAATAATGTAGTCGACTAGGTTCGTGCCTGATAGCAGCTGTTATATAAAAACAGCTTCTGCACTTCCCGATAGTCGACTAGCAAACTAATGTAGTCGACTAGGTTCGTGCCTGATTGCAGCTGTTATATAAAAACAGATTCTGCACTTTCTCAAGAATAACCTGTTGAATCAAAAGAAAGAAAGAGAAGTGTGAAACAGGTTCTTGGAGCTATCTTGGAAGGTCTTCTTGAAGAATTCTATCAAGACACATTCAATTTTGACTTGGCAAGAAAAAGAAATTTCAGTCTTGGAAAAGGTGTACTCAATCCATTTTGTAGGCTTTGTTCTTGTGTTTTGATACAGTTTGAAACTGTTTGTTTTTGTTGTTTTCTGTCTAAAGCAAGTGTGTGTGATAGTCTTGCTGTTGTGTGGTTGTGCAAGTGTGTGGATGCCTTGCGTTTGTGTTCCTTTATCTAAGAATTTATATTTATCAAGTGTATTTGTAAATCTTGAAATTCTTGTGATATAGTGAATATATCTAGCTGTGGTTTGCTAGATGAACTGGATGTAGATTCTTAAAAATTGAACCAGTATAAAAATTTTGTGTGCTTTATCTCTTTCTCTCTTTATCTTGTCATAGTATAAATGCTCCATACATTAAGCATCAAAGCATACTATTTCAATTGATTCAAAAGCAAAGGTTATTATCAAAACAATTTCAAAAGTGCTAAAACTGGGCAAAATTTGTTAATACCAATTCACCCCCTCTTGGTTGTGAAATATTGGAGCATCAATTCTAATAGGTCACACTTCACACCGAATTTTAGTATTATTTAAAAATAAAATTATATTCAAAATATGAATTTAAATGTTGACCTCATTCAATTTGAGCGACGGTTAGCTCGAGTCGACTTGACTCAAATTGAAGGTTGAGGTAAGTTGATATATGTCGAAGTTCGACCTGAGTCGACCAAGATAAAGGTCAATTGTTTCAACAAAGGTCGACTTTAGTCAATTATATCAAATAATCGAGTTGAATGCTCAGGCTAGAGGTCAAGGCAAGTTAACTCGGGCCAAAGGTTGACCTAAGTCAGACCGGGTAATGATCCACGTGAGTTGGTCAATGCCAAAGGTTAAGGCAAGTCAGTTTGGACAAAAGGTCGACTTGAGTTGGTTCGGGTGAAGGCGATCCATGGCACCTAAGCCAAAGGTGGACTTGAGTCAGTTGGGCTGAAAAATCGAGTCGAGTCATTTTGAGTTGAAGGTCGAGCCAAGTTGACTATAGGTCAAGCTGAGTCAGTTGGAGTCGAAGGTCGATCTAAGTTAGCCTAGCCAACGGTTGACCTAAGTTGGTCTAGTGGGCCATAGGCCATGAGTCATGGGTCTGGTCCAAGGGTCATGGGTCATATTGACACCTCTAATAGCGAAGGAGTGCCTATTTATGAAATTTCAATTTTTTTCTCTTTGAGTGAATTTCAAATTCTATTGTTGTAATTATTTGAAATGCCTTCTTAAAATTCAATTTATTTTTAATTTCTGCATCCAAACAACCCATTTTGTTTCAAAGAATTTCAAATTTGCCAAATAAATAAATTACTCTTTTAAATTGCCTAATCCAAAAACATTATTAAGGTTTAAATAAAATTTAGAATTTTAAATAATTAAAACTTTTGAATGTTAGTTTCACTCGAACCTATAACTAAAGGAAATTACCCACAAGTCTATAATAACTTCATATGATGGAGAACCAGCCTAAAATGTTGTCTTAAATTTTAATGAAATAAATAGAGTAAAAGTACCGTAATATATATTCTTTCACAAATTTATACTTCGGGTTAAATATGTTTTTCGTTTTTAAACTATTAACTAAAATTGTATTTCATCTTTGTCTCAAAGTAAGTACCACTTTCATCCATACATTTTATAAAAGAATGTAAAATGTTATTCTCAACAAACTGCAGCTAACCTCTCCTCATTGCAACGCTCTCTCCCCACTCTCTCCTCACTACAACTCTCTCCCTAGAGGTGGGCCATGAGGTGATAAACTTAGTGGTGGTGGTTGGTGGAGTTGATTTGGAGGTGGCATAAGTGGACATGAAAGGTGAAGGTGAGAGATAAAGGGAGAGGTGGGAACTTAGATGACATTGCAGTTGGCAGTGGCGGAGCACTATGAGGGCAGGGGGTATGCCCCCCAAAAATTTTGAATTTTTTTTTGTATTATATATATATATATATATATATATATATATATATATATATATATATTTTATGTTATAGATTTTAAAATATATATTACAAATTAGATGATTAAATCAAATATTTTATTTCTTTTATAAACATAATAATTAATGTTAATAAATAATAAAATATAAAATTAAACATAATAAAAAATAAAGAATAAAAATATTTATCAAGATATTTTTTATTTTTTATTTATTATGGTTTGAGTTTCTCACTAATTGTTCTCATATTCCCTTCTTACATGTTTTTTCTTATTTTTGAAGAGAAAAATATATATTATTTTTGCTCTTATTTCTCCTATGTCCTCTTCCATTCTCGTGAGAGAAAAGGAGAAGATAATTTTTTAGTCTCAATTGATAGTGAAATATTAGTTTAATAATTTATTTAATGATCCTCTTTTATATTAATTGTTTATTTCATGAATATAGAAGAAAAAATATTGTATTGTGTATTTTTTTATAACCAAATTTTAATTGTGGTTCCATTATAGGTCTTGAGTTTCTCATAAATTGTTCTTAAATGTCATTCTCAATTGTTTTCTTTTGTTTTTGAAGAGAAAAAAAAAATCTATTATTTTTGCTCTTATTTCTCCTCTGTTCTCTTGCATTCTCGAGGGAGAAAATAGAGGGAAATTCTTTGGTCTCAATTGATACTGAAATATTAGTTTAATAATTTATTTAATAAGCCTGTTTTATATTAATTTATTATTTTATGAACATAGAAGAAAAAAAATATTATGTTGTGTGTTTTTTAATAACCGAATTTTAATTGTAGTTCCATTATAGGATCAATACATATTTGGAGATTAAAAAAATAAACAGATCAGTATATAATTGGAGATTAAATAAAATAAATATAAGAGGATAATAAATGAAAATAAGTTAAATGAAAGTAAAAAGAATAATATATGAGTCAAAATAAATAAAAGATTAATATAA
>Ga0214545_1011884_pt1 | contig 11742 bp, 4 predicted proteins | sample CNSS4metaG_FD_160064 | JGI IMG/M metagenome (GOLD analysis project Ga0214545, IMG submission 160064) | Root nodule microbial communities from cowpea collected in UCLA plant growth center, Los Angeles, California, USA - CNSS4 | ecosystem: Host-associated > Plants > Roots > Nodule | place: USA... | reverse complement strand
AGTTTATACAGGAAAGGGTTCAAATCACATTGCTACAACGAGAAAATTCAGGGATTTGCCTTACATTCCCAAGTTGTTCGTTGAAAATTAAAATTTGCCAATCAAACTAATTAGTATCAAAATTGATAAACTCAACAATATGATTGATTAATTTACAAGACATTAAATAGGTAACGAGGTGAAAATCAGTGATTAGACAGCCCAGCTTGTCTATTTGCATGTAATGCATTCATTATTACTCACATCAGAGGGGAAATTAATTCATTATTACTCACATCACAGGGGATATGAAATTTCGAAAATGGAAGATCCGCAAGAATAAACTAGAATGAGCAAATAACACGAGGAAACCAAATCATGCATTGCATTCATAATAATATACACAAAAATATACAACTTTATGTATTTGTATGTGCCATACCTACGAAATTCTTCGCTTTTGCTAATGCCCACATAATCAACACGTTGCCTGTCTTCAGATGCATAAGACTCAAGAATAGCACACATAATCTTGGTGAGCCTATCACACACTGCAGCTGCAGACTTTGGTTCACTATCATTTGTGGCACCACGGAAGTTAAAGCATTTGGAGATTAAGGGTTCGTGCTCAATGAATCTATAGAAGTGGTTTCCCTCCTCGAAATCATTTTCCCTAAAAATGGAGGTTGACAATGGCAAGAATAATATTAATGAAGGATTGTGGTTCGTATATTAAAATGCACTAGTTGTTTTCATAAAAATTCTTAACTTACCCGAAAACATGATGGATGAAGTGCTTCTTGCATAACTGTTTTCCAATCTCAACAGCCTAAACATATGTTTGTAATGTAAACCATTTAGTGAAACTTTGCAGTTAGAGCAACAAAACTGGGGACCATTGTATGTTTGAAATTGCAACATTGAAAACAATGTATATTAGATTAAGAAACCAGAAATTATGACAGTCGTGTACCAATTCTAAATCACATAATAGTCACTACAATGATTATTGGCCTTAATTTTACTTTATGAATGAACTTTGATTACTGTTGCACAGGCAGAAAGCTATTAACCTTACAAATGGCAGTCATTACTCGATCCCCACTATGAGCCCTTTAATAATGATATATTTTAATTTAAAATTTAATCTAAAACAATTTCAAGATAGATGATTACACATATTTAATAAGGTTTACAGATTGGTATAAATTATTTTATTAATTATTCCTGATATTTTATAAAATATATAATTTAGTCATTTAATTTCTATAATTGTATTTTATATTCATTTGTAATTGTGCTTACTCTTCTACATTTAAACTAGTTAGTGTTAATAAATATTGTTGCATTTTATTATAACTTAAACTTTAATCTAAAACATCAAATAAAATTGCTCTATTTTGTTATAATTTGTAATTACTCGAATCACAACTAAAACAAAGTAATGATAATAATATATTTTTTTAAAATAAGGATTGATAAAAGTGAAAGAGTTACTCATGATTATAGATGGGTTAGATTCATGCTATGCTTTTAATCTCTAAAATATCCCAATTCACTTATTGAAGCGTTTTTACGTGACTTTTGGAGTTGCTTAATTTTTTTTAATATTTTTATTCTAATAATAATTATCATAATAAGTTTTTCAAAAGCATATTTAACTATAATTAAAAAAAATAGACACATATGTTTCACTAATTATTATTAATAATATTTTCTAATCCCATTTCGATATTTATTTCAATTAATACATTATGACATTTATTTTAATTTATAATAAACTTATGTAACAACTATCGAAACTCCAATTTAAACTAAAAATATATAAATGTTTAAATTTTATCATTCTAAAAATAAAATGTTAAGTCTTTGTTAATACCTATATAATTGGTGTCCCTTAAGATTAATTCATTCTTATTTTTATCCTAATTGAATTCAAACTCAAAATTCAATAAATAAAAAATTAGAAAAAAAAAAACAAAAACTCAACTGAATTGAAAATACCTTGGTTGGAGCGTAGCCATGGTTGCGAACCAGAAGCTCCACCAACTCGCTCCCTGCAAAGCAGTTCTTCGCAATCTTCATTTTCAACAACCTGTCCTGAATTGGCAACCTCTGCCTCAAAACCTTAACTACCTTCAAAGTCTCCTCGGCCGCTTCTTCCTTCACTGCTTCCTCCGCCGCTTCGTCGAACCCGTACACCGGAGCCGCCGGCCCCTCTCCTTCTGCTTCTTTCAATTGCCTCTCCAACTCCTTGTTGCCATCCTTCCGCAGTGCGTTGAGCTCCACCAGCCCTCCTATCAGCTTTTCACCAAAGAAAATCTTCGGCACCGTCGTGCTCCCCGTTCTCTCCCTCAATTCCTTCTCCCGTTCCGTGAACACGTCCACATTTATCTCCACGAACCTCACCGCTCTCTCTCTGAAGAAGGTCCGCACTGCGCCGCATTCTCTGCAGTTTGAGCGCGAGAAGAAGCTGATACGGCGCTGTGAGAACGATTCGTTCTTTTTTACCGCCACAAAGACTTTCAGTCCCGAGAGGTTGAACTCCGTCACGCCTTCGTTCTTGTTCTTCTTCAAAGCATCATCGTTTTGGGGCTTAAGAGTGGAGATCCCTCGCGAGATCGCAGAAGACAGCTCATGGCGGCGCTGGTGAAAGAACTTGCCAAATGCAGAGGAAACCGTGACGTCGTTTCGGAGTGATGCGGTTGGGGGCACTGGCTTTGGGAGAAGCGCGTGAGGCTGCACGATTGGGAGCGTGGATGTAACGGTCAAGTTGTTTTGAATTTTTTGCGGTGAACTCAACGACATCGTTTCTGGTGCTGTGAATTGTGATGTTGTTGTTATTGGTTCTTCTACTTCCAAACCCATTCTGGTTCTGTGTTGTTTGTTTCAGTGAAAGAAGAAAACTAGGTGAAAGTGAGAAGAGAGGAATGGAACTATGGTGAATTTAAACGGTGAGAGTTCTCAGATTACAAAGTAAGCACATTTAAAAAACATTTTTAAGCTCTTATTTTAGTATCTATTATTTTATCAATTATTACAAATCATTTTATCTTGTTCTATTGTTTTTTTCTCAACCAAACAAATAATAAATGTATTTGATTAAAGGATAATATAAAAATAGGATATATAAATGAAAATTGGAAAATAATAATTTCTGAAATTATATTTACTCCTTTTATTTTACTAAACAAAGAAATTAATTAAATTAATTGCCTTTTCTCCCTCTTTGATATTTTTCAGCTAAACAAACATTAGAAGACAAATATGAATATTCAAGTTATAAAAAATAGGATTTAGGATTTAAAAAAGTAGAACATCGGATTTTGACAAATGGTTAGTGTGGAGAGTTCGAGGAACTCTCACGTGATAATGCACACAGACAGACACGGTCTTTTTTTTTTACTCTTGCTTTCTTTAGATTAAACAAATTAGTTTCTTTATTAAGAAAATGCAATTTAGTTTTGAATATTTCAAGTGTGGATTTGGTTCTACTGTTCTGAGAATCCGAATTCACGTTCTGAACCTAAAGACTAAAACCTATTTAAAATAGTTTCAATTTAGTTTATACGTGAAATTTAAATTCACTGTAGAAAAGTAAATAGATTAGCTTTGAATTGAATTTGAATTGAATCAGAAGTTAATGTTTAAATAAATTTCATTAGTTCATATAATAGTTTTGAGTCTAAACTGAAAAAATACCTAAATTAACCTCTCTCTCTCTCTCTCTCTCTCTATATATATATATATATATATATATATATATATATATATATATATATATATATATATATATATTTATTGTTAAATAATCTGTTCTATTTGGCAATGTCTTTAAATACTCGAGTTAATTAAAATCATTAACAACGGTAAATATTTTTAAAATTTGAATTCAGGACTGCTAATTAGCTGATAATCATTCCATGTCAACGGCTTTATGATCATAATAATTAATATTAATTATTTAAAAAATATTTAATTAAATTTTTTTATTAATTAATATTTTTATTTGAGTTATTGAATTCATATTTAGAAAATTTTAATTTAACAAAGTCATAATTGTGTACTCAAATAACAGAAATATTAATATATGTCCATGTCCATTATTCATTTTCTGGATGTAATTGGATTATAAAATTTATTTTAGTATCATAATATAGGTTTTGTTTTAAATTTTAACTTATCTTAATGGTTTGATTTTAGCTGGTAAGAAATTTACTGTATTTTACTTTTATTTAAGCAATTTTTTGTCAAACTTATAAATAAATAATTAAATAGTGTTTCTAAAAATATTTATAATGAATTAGTTTGTTCAAATTATATATTTTATAACTATATTACTATTAAATAATATCTTATTAAGAAATTGAATTGAAAAGAGATAAATCATACACCATTACTAAGACTTAAAGAAGAAACTATTTAAATATTTTATACTTTTTATCTATTTAAAATTTAAGTACGTAGATGTCAAGTAAGTATACCTATATAATAACTTAATGAGATTGTTAATTATAAAGCACGCCATGATTAATTTTTTTATCTATTTTTAAAATAACCATTCGTATATCTGTTTATGTACGTGTTTCTTATTTTCAAATTTGATTGAAAAATTGACTTCAACTTTTGCTTTTAAGCTTCTGATAACAAATTATTAAGTATTTATTAACATTTTTTTAAATTTTTCCTCTCGCATTTATTAACAAATATTGACGGGTGTTTACTGAAGAAAAAAATGAAATAAATAATAATTTTTTGTTCTGACTGATTTTCTAACAAAAACCTTATCTAAAGACTTTGATCGTATTGTTGAATAATGTTTGGCTTCCACATGGTGTATTACCTGCTTCTTTGTTAAGTTTTTATTGTATTCTTGTGTATTATTTTTATTTAATTATACGTTTGTTTTTAATCATGATTTTTAAGAATTTTGGGATATTTTAACACCTCTTATTGTTTAAATATGTAAAATGAGTTAAGCGTCAAAAATAATTTGAGAAAAAAAATTGTTGTTTTGCTTTCAAATTTTATATTCTGTATAAACAAAGATCATAATTTTTATTTGTGATTCGAATGATATTAAATTGTATCTCTTCAATTAAGATCTTTAAGTTTTGAATTTTAGATTAAAAAATATTATTAAAAAGAGAGACCCGCTTAAAACGACGAGATTGATTATTCGATAAAAGTATTTTCTATTTTTTTTTTTTGCATTTCTTTTAACTTTGTCTATTGTATTATCAAATTTATTTCAACGCCGAAGAAATATGTAGTTTTAATTATCTTTTATTTAAATTAATATTTAATAATATTTTTTACCATCACAAAATTAATAGAAAGACTAGATTCATATAATGTGTGATTTTAATTATTTTTATACTCAAATTCAGTAATTAATGACGATTTTTACCATAAAAAATAATAAAAATATTAAATTCATATTATATGTAACTTTAATTATTTTAATATCCAAATTACATATTTAATAGTAATTTTTTACAGTAAAAAAATTTATGAAATGACTGAATTGATATGTTTATTTAAATTTTGTTTGAATTTGAAGAGCAATTAAATTTTAAAATGTACTACCAAAACTAAATTTGATTAAAAAATACATGAAAAAAAAAACATGTGTAACAATTATTCGTCGTGAAAGTAATGACGTGAATATAAGAAAAGCCTTTTTTCTTTCCGTAATTATGAATTAGTTAACTCATAATGTATCATTTAAAACATGAAGAGATTCTGAACAAATAAAAGTTATCGAAATAAATAATAAACATCAGATTTGGAAATAAAGTTTTAATATTTTAATTTTAAATTTTATTTTAGTGTCAATCTAATTCATTGGAACGCGGAATTGGATGATGTATCCAAAGTGTTGCCTCCAAAAAGGTAACGCACGTACACATCACAACGGAATCACCAACCAACGCTGGCCACAGGCAGCATCTAATTAGACAAAGACAAAAATGTCCTTTGTCAAAACCATCAATTTTTTTTCTTTTTTTATTATTTTCATCTTCTGGCTATGAGTAAATCAATTGATGTACACTTATTTCAGTTTAATCAGTTGTTTTGTAAGATCTTGCTTGGTTTCAACATCATTGTTTTCAGCAAATCATGCACTAAATTCACTTTTGTTTTAGCTACTTTTTTTTGGTACTTTTTGCTACGACTTTACTCAATCCTTCTACAAAGCTTAACATGAAATGCATGTTTTAATTCAATAAGAATTAATTATAGACGAATTTCTTGAAATACAATTAAGAAGTTTACCTAAACTTACACAATTTTAAGAAACAAAATTCTCTTTTTCAACTATATACTTGAAATATTTTAATGAATGTATTTGTATTTTTTTTTTAACTTCAAAAGTTTATTCCTTGTTCAAATTAGACTAAATTATGATTTAGGGTAATATAATATTACGAACAAGTTATAAACATATATTTACATTTAGCAAGGACGTTTTTGTAATTTTAGTATCATGGAATGTGGCGATGATCTAGGAGAAATTGGATTGGTTGATTGAGTTAGAAGTGTTGACAGGGAAAAAGGAAAAAAAAAAATATCCAAATCACTTTGATTTGGGTCTAAGTGGGGACATTGTGTGAAATTAGGACTCATTCCATCTCAATTAATTCCTTTTTTCTTCTTAACCCATAATTAAAGGTTTGGGGAATTGAAATTCCAAAAAGTCTCAACTTAACTAACTGTCATATTATAGAAACACGTTGTGTTTATGAGACTTAGAAAATTCTCATTTTGGTATTGTTGCTATTAATAGTTTCTTTTGAATATATATATATATATATATATATATATATATATATATATATATATATATATATATATATTGCTTTCTGTTTAGATGTAGATGTATTGATCAAGAAGCAATGTTCCAAATTAGAATACGGCACGCAGAATGAGAATGTGAAGCTTTTAACATATCAAGGGAAAATAACATTGCGGCTATTTAACAAATTAAAACTGGACAATGAAAAAAATAAATTGATTTTCTTTACTGGAAAAGTTACTTATATTTTTCAAGTATTTAAATTAAATTAATTTTTGTGTGTGGTATGTGTAAAATTTTATTTCTCTCTTTTGCATTCCATGTAGGAGTTTCCTCCTTAAGATTTAACTGTGTCTTCTTTTTATATCTATATTTTATAAATTTTATCTTTTTAAAAGTCTGATTATATTATGCGGTTGCTAGAAAGTTAACAATTATTTGTACACGATCAGTTCTTCAATTATAGTAAGTATTTGTTATTTCAGAAAATTCTATTTTTTTCTTTTTATTTAGTTTTAACATCAAATTTGATGGAGTTAATTAAGAAAAATAGTTCTTTCAACTTATTTAATCTTGTATTAAATTTTTGTTATGTTTAATTAATTTATTCAAAGTCTCTAGATTTCGGATATTCTCCTGTGTAGAATGAAAATTGGTTGAGTATAAAGGATTCTATAGGTAAGTGAAGCTATCATTAATGATGAATTTAAAATAGGATTTAATTTAGTTGTGAGAATTTTGTATAATAGTTATTATGGTACATTTGATATTTACACTTTGAGTTAATTTAAAATGTTGACGTTGTGAGACCTAGAAAACACTTTAAATGAGTTAAAGAGGTTTTAACATTTAACTATATTATTATTAAGAGTTTTAGTATAAATAGAAATTACTTAAATCTAGTTATTTTACAAAAGTTATTATCTTTCTATAAATTATAATTTTCTCTTTTTTTTATATTCTCTTTAAAGTTTTTAATCTTTTATTCTCTTGAAGATCGAAGAGTAGCATCTTAGGACTCTTGACAGTAAGTCATACTTTTATATCTTATCGCATTGATGAATATAGTAAGTTATTTTTATGCTAATTTTGGAGTCATTTGGTCCTTAGCTTGCATGTGTAAGGTTTAGGAATGCATGTATGGTATAAGAGCTCTTGATGAACCTCTGCTCAATTAGGATTGTTAGGATATGATGAGATCAATGATTTGAGTCCTTCTTATGCAGATACTACCTTCTTTCTGATTAAGGGTGCTTAGATAACAAAGAGACTATGTTGTGCTCTTAGTTAGGTAAGAAAAGTCACTTACTTAAAATTGAAGTTTGATGATGTGTTTGCTTCAAATATTGATAATATTATTCAATTGGTTTTAGAGGATACATTTTACTTGGTAACATTGATATCAACTTGAGAGAAGAAAGAAAATCACCCTCTAAAGCCAATGAAACATATTTAGCAATTTGATATAATTTCTTAATTATGTAGATTCGCTGAGCGAGAGCATAATTCACTAAATCAAAAAGGCATGGGAGGGTCCACTCCATGGCCGAGTGATACCTTGCTAATCGAGAGCGTATTTTGTTAAAGTTAGAGAAGTAGGAGCATCTTACTATTGATGTTTCAATGCAATCAATTTTCCAACAAGTATACTAGGTAGTTTGTAGTACAACAAGTGTGGTATCCATGGAGATTTAGTAGAATACACAATGCTTAAATTGGTTTGATTTGAATAAAACAATATTTTGATTATGTAAAAGGGATAAAAATATAATTAATTTTTAAAAGTTCTAATTTAGTATAACAAATATGTGTTAAAACTAGAGTTCTCAAAATGGGTTAGAACCCGCGAGTCAACTTGACCCACCACAGGTTCGGGCCAGCTTGGGTTGAAATACGGTCCACCTAAAACTCGGCTCACCCAGGTTGAACCTGTGGTGAGCCAGGTTGGCTCACCAACCCACAAATAAAGGGTCGCACAAGTGTTTTTGTTATATTAGGCTTTGCATTTGGGCCAGGTTAGATTGTTTCTTTTAGCCAACACATTGGTAATTTGTTTTTTTTTTTTTTTGAGATTTTGGTTTGTATTTGGATTTTAACATCCTTTTGGATTGTATTTGGATTCTATTGAAGTTTATTTAAATTTTAATCATAATTATAATTTTTTTTAGGCTAAAGAAAAAAAATCTATTTTTTTAATTAAGTGAGCTAGTGAGCCAACCCGTTTAACTCACTAACCCGTGGTGGGTCAAATTGGCTTCAAATTTTTTTGGCTTGTTAATAAGTGAGTCAGGTTGGGTTAGCTCACTAAGTGGTCAACCCGTGGTGGATCAAATCGGGTCGGGCCGGGTTACTAATTTTGACAGCTCTAGTTAAAACAATATTAAGTAGAAAGATTGATTTTAATATGATAAAGACTTGTTGAGGCATCATCAAACTTCAGTATGATTTCTCAATAACTACTTGAATGAATCACTTGCATTAAAGTCATCCTCAGAGGAAAAAGTCATCATCAGAGAAAAAAGTCATCCCTATCCCCATACATAAATCCAATAGGTATCAAACGAAGAAAATAGAAGCTTTGAGCAAAAATGGAGGTCATATGTAGGTTGTAGCTCTGGATGTCGTTGTTCGCAGAGGTTTTGTGCACCCAGGGAAAGTGGAAAAGAAACTAGTGCCAAGGTTTTTTTTTTAATAACTTTTTACGTCTGACTCCTTCCCATCATATGTAAATTTACATTTGTTCCTCACTGGGTCAAACATAAAAATGCATATTTATGTCTGATGAGAAGTGGTTAGACGTAAAAATTGATAAATTATTTACAAAAATGTCATCACGCATTTGTTGTAAGCATAAACGCAGAATATGATCCTAATATTGATTCTAATAATCAATCATAAATTCATAAACAATATCTCATACCCAAACTGATAATCATGTTGTAAATAGTAAACGGAAGCGTACTTGAATTGGCCATAATGATAATATTAGAATAGAGTACTAACGATACAATGATCTTCCTCCTGTAGAGCACCTTGATTTCCCTTTAGTTTTCTCTCTTGATGGGAATACAGAGAAAGGAACAAGAAGAGTGCGTTATGACTCTCTGTGTGCTCTCAGAAGGGGACCACGACCATTTATAAACTGAATTACTTAAGTTTTAGTATTTCTAATTTGGCCCCTCATCAAATTAGAAATTATTAACTGTCTCTACACAATATTTATTTTCATGACATATGCCTTTAGCCAAATCTTTAATTTAGTCAGATCACTCTATTATTTGGCTTTATAAATGGCCCTAACACATTTAATTATGTATCATATATATGCATGACCCAAAATTACTAACAATCTTCCACTGGTCACAAATATATATGTCCTTACAACCTTATAAATGTGTTAGACTTTATGAGCTCAAAATTGCCATTATATTACTCGAGCATACTCCAAAAGTCCCGTCCATTGATTATATCAGTATGTAGAACCAAACCAGTTTTTCATTGCATCAACCGCAACTAAAACCAACAATGATCACTAATCCTGACACAACCAAATGACATGGATTCATCATGAAATGTGTAGCATGAAAATTATGTGAAGGTGATCTGTATACACATCTATTTTTAACTGGTCCAAACTTTAACTTAATGAGATCGATATAAAAAACTTAATGTACAAAGTGTAAAATTAAAACCATATATATAAATAACCAAATATGTTTGAAAGTTCAATGTATGCATACAATAAATTAAACATAAAACATAAAACATATGAAAATGACTATCTCCCACTAAACCTCAGATTCCTCAAACTGTAAAACACCCATGTGAGCAACATGCTCATGAAAGACCTTGGGTGGAAGTCCATTAGTTAGAGGATCTGCAATCATGGAGTTTGTCCCTAAATGTTCTATGGAAATTTGTCCACTCTGTACTCTTTCTTTAACAACTAGGAACTTAATGTTGATGTGCTTTGACTTAGTCGAACTCCTATTGTTGTTGGAATACAATACAGTTGATTTATTGTCACAATATAACTTAAGTGGTCTTTCAATGCCTTTCACAATTTTTGTCCTTTGACAAAATTTCTCAGCCATATCCCATGATTAGATGCCTCATAGCATGCTACAAATTCTGCTGCCATGGTGGATGAAGCTATAAGGGTTTGCTTGACACTGCGCCAAGAAACCGCACCACCTGCCAACATAAAAATGTAACCTGAAGTAGATTTTAAGCTATCTTGACATCCTGCAAAATTTGAGTCAGAAAACCCAGTGATCTCCAACTGGTCTGACCTCTTATATGTGAGCATATAACCTCTTGTTCTCTTTAAATATCTCATGACCCTCTTTGCTGCTTACCAGTGGTCCATTTCTGGATCGCTTAAGTATCTGCCTAGAACCCCAACTATGTATGCTATGTCTGGACGCGTACATACTTGGGCATACATCAAACTCCCTACAGCTGACGCATAAGGAATCTTCTTCATTTCCTCAATTTCCAAATTTCCCTTTGGGCATTGATTGAGACTGAACTTGTCTCCCTTAGCAACTGGAGTATCCCCAAATTTACATTCATGCATGCTAAACCTTTTAAGAACTTTATCGATATAGCTCCTTTGTGATAATCCTAGAATACCCCAAGATCGATCTCGGTGTATCTGAATTCGTAATACAAAGGAGGCGTCACCAAGATCTTTCATTTCAAAATTCTTTGACAGAAATTTCTTAGTTTTGTGCAATATGCATATATCATTAGTGGCAAGCAGAATGTCATCAACATACAAGATTAGGAAAATAAACTTGCTCCCTTTAAACTTGTGATACACACAATCATCAATAAGATTCATCTCGAAGCCAAATGAGAGAATTACTTGATGAAATTTATGGTACCATTGACGGGATGCTTGTTTTAGTCCATAAATGGATTTAGTCAATTTGCAAACCATATTCTTTGGGTCTCCCGAC